>Ga0214919_10008537_pt1 | contig 13458 bp, 12 predicted proteins | sample LL1503_MetaG_FD_177994 | JGI IMG/M metagenome (GOLD analysis project Ga0214919, IMG submission 177994) | Freshwater microbial communities from Lake Lanier, Atlanta, Georgia, United States - LL-1503 | ecosystem: Environmental > Aquatic > Freshwater > Lake | place: USA: Georgia | collected...
AACTTTTGCTTGGTTTGATAATGACAGAAGACTGTGTAGAAACTATGAGCTATTGATCGATTCTGCAGAATATATGACCAAACTATCCGCTATAAAATTATTGTTGAATAAAATTTAAACAGGCTCTGAAAAACAAACTGCTTTTAAAGCAGTTTATGAAAATCTAAATTCATGCTTTTTTATCCCTAAAAAGGGGCATCATACATTTAGATACACTACCACATTTTTTCCTCTACAAACATTATAAAATGTACCCTGTAAAATCCCCATTTTGGTTACAATGGTCATATCCATCACTTATCTGGCATAAAAATCGAAAAGAAAAATGCATCTACCTCACTTTTGATGATGGGCCCATTCCAGTAGTTACACCCTTTGTATTGAGCACGCTGGAAAAATTCAATGCCAAAGCGACCTTTTTTTGCGTCGGGGATAATGTGGCGAAATACCGTGATACGTATGCACAAGTAAAAAATGCGGGACATGCTATTGGGAATCATACCTATCATCATCTGAATGGCTGGAAAACAGACGATGGAATCTATTTAGAAAACATCAAAAAATGCGATCAATTAGTTTCATCCAATCTATTCCGACCACCCTATGGGAAAATAAAGAAGTCGCAGTTGAAAAAATTAAAAATGGCAAATCCAAAGCTAGAGGTTGTAATGTGGGATGTTTTAAGCGGTGATTTTGATCAAAAATTAAGTCCTCAAAAATGCCTTAATCATGTGGTCAAAAATGTGGAGAGTGGTTCTATCATTGTGTTTCACGACAGTTTAAAAGCATTCAATCGATTGGAATACGCATTGCCTAAAGCATTGGAATATCTAGTCGCCGAAGGTTATTCTTTCGGCACATTGTAGCAGCACTAAACGAGCTCGTTAGAAGCACCCACCTGCGTTATTCAGATCGAATCTAAAATGGCTTTTTTTGTATCTTCGCGGGGTATGTTCAGTTTTTAGATTAACCTTAAAATCAAGATAAAAGATGGTATTTGACTTAGATATGATAAAAAAAGTTTACAACAACTATGAAAGTCGCTTAACCGCTGCTCGATCAGTTGTTGGCAAACCATTGACGCTAACAGAAAAAGTTTTATACGCCCATTTATGGGAGGGAGCTGCTTCACAGGCACACACCCGAGGGGTTACGTACGTAGATTTTGCACCCGATCGAGTTGCCATGCAAGATGCGACGGCGCAAATGGCTTTATTGCAATTTATGCAGGCAGGTAGACCGATGGTAGCCGTACCTTCTACAGTACATTGCGACCACTTAATTCAAGCAAAAGTGGGTGCTACAGCAGATTTGGCCACAGCCAATACCCAAAACAAAGAGGTCTTTGGATTCCTAGCTTCTGTATCCAACAAATACGGTATCGGATTTTGGAAACCAGGAGCAGGCATTATCCATCAAGTGGTTTTAGAAAATTATGCATTTCCAGGTGGAATGATGATCGGTACCGACTCACACACGCCCAATGCAGGTGGTTTAGGAATGATTGCCATCGGTGTTGGTGGTGCCGACGCATGCGATGTAATGGCTGGTTTGGCTTGGGAGTTGAAGTTTCCAAAGTTAATTGGTGTTAAACTGACTGGAAAATTATCGGGCTGGGCCTCCGCTAAGGATGTAATTTTGAAAGTCGCGGGTATTTTAACTGTAAAAGGTGGAACAGGTTGCATCGTTGAATATTTCGGCGAAGGCGCACGCTCCCTTTCTGCAACCGGAAAAGGAACAATTTGCAACATGGGCGCCGAAATTGGAGCCACCACATCCATTTTTGGATACGATGATAAAATGGCTAGCTATTTAAGGAGCACTGGCCGTACAGAGGTTGCCGACTTAGCTGATCAGGTTAAAAATCACCTAACTGGTGATGATGAGGTGTATGCAAATCCTCAAAATTATTTTGATCAAGTGATCGAAATCGACCTATCGGCCCTTGAACCACACATCAATGGGCCATTTACACCAGATATGGCATGGCCTATTTCAAAATTTGCAAATGCCGTTCGAGAAAATGGATGGCCACAAAAACTCGAAGTAGGATTAATTGGATCTTGCACCAACTCTTCTTACGAAGATATCACACGAGCTGCCTCTGTAGCTAAACAAGCTGTAGATAAACACCTGAAAGCAAAATCTGAATTTACCATTACCCCTGGCTCCGAAATGGTTCGCTATACCGTAGCACGAGATGGGTATTTAGACACTTTTGAAAAAATGGATGGGGTGGTATTAGCCAATGCATGCGGACCTTGTATTGGCCAGTGGGCTCGACATAGCGACGATCCTACACGCAAAAATTCCATTATCACCTCCTTTAATCGCAATTTCAAATCGCGTAATGACGGCAATCCCAACACCCATGCCTTCGTTGCTTCTCCCGAAATCGTTACCGCAATGACCATTGCCGGAGATTTAACATTCAATCCCTTAACAGACACCCTAACGAATGAGAAGGGAGAGCTGGTAAGACTAGAAGAGCCTCTGGGATTGGAAATGCCTCCAAAAGGCTATGCTGTTGAAGATGCTGGCTATCAAGCTCCAGCTACAGATGGAAGCAAGGTAACGGTACTGGTTGATCCAAAATCAGATCGTTTACAGTTACTTGATCCGTTCAAAGCTTGGGAAGGTACCGATTTAAATGGCTTGAGACTCCTGATCAAAGCAAAGGGAAAATGTACGACGGATCACATCTCCATGGCTGGACCCTGGTTAAAATTTCGCGGTCATTTGGATAATATTTCAAATAATATGTTGATTGGCGCAATCAACTACTTTAACGACAAACCTGACTCTGTCAAGAATCAGTTAAATAGTCAATACAGTGCAGTACCTGCAACAGCACGAGCCTATAAAGCCGCAGGCATTGGATCCATTGTGGTTGGAGACGAGAACTATGGTGAAGGTTCATCACGTGAGCACGCTGCCATGGAACCCCGTCATTTGGGTGTTCGAGCGATCCTTGTTAAATCGTTCGCACGTATTCACGAAACCAATCTCAAAAAACAGGGAATGCTAGGCCTAACATTTGCCAACCCAGACGATTACGATCGTATCCTGGAAGATGATACGCTTGATATCACAGGGCTGACTTCTTTTGCTCCAGGTAAACCACTGACCATTGTCTTACATCATGCTAATGGAAATACAGAGTCGTTTCAGGTAAATCACACCTATAACGAGCAACAAATTGAATGGTTTAAAGCGGGTGGCGCATTAAACATTATTCGCATGAATCAAGCGAAATAAGGATCAATATACAGCACTGATATAAATGAGTGTTGCTATTATGATAGCAACACTCATTTATATTCTACTAAATTTGCAGTCTAAAACAATAATATTGTTGTTCCTCTCCAGATTATGGCAAAAAAGTGGTATTTCTTTTTGGTTATCCTGCTAGGTGTCCATACAATAACTTGGGCAGATAAGCGCGCACCAACAAGTGGCAATCTCCAGCCGCATGAATCGCCACCAATTATTCATCATAAGCTATATCCCTACCAACTTGACTCTATCGCTTTAGCCCATCGAAAACAGATCCAAGATTCGTTGAAGGTAATAGGCGATTCACTCGCTCTTATTTGGATTAAAAAACCAAATCTAAATAGGCCTAACCCTTTTCTAGATAGTTTAATCAGCGTTTACAAAGTTGAAAACCTTAATTTTAATGCATGGGGTAATAAATTCAAAAAGAAACAAACACAGCCCATAGAAGGCCGAATACGCCCTCAAAGAGAATTATGGATCATTGGAGTCATTTTTGTTTTGGTTATATTTTTTGCATTAATAAAAGTTGTTTTTCCAAAACATCTCCATGAGATGACCCTATTATTCTACAACAATAAATCCCTATTAAGAAAAAAAAGAGACGACAATTTATTCAACTCATGGGCATTTTTATTTTTATATATATTATTCGGATTAACGTCGGGGATGTATATCTATCTGTCCGAAAAATACATCAGCATCCAGTACTCCAATAAAGGCTTTCAATGGTTTTTACTGTTGTCAGCACTCGTGATGGGAATATTTACTGCAAAAGTGCTTGTCCTAAGACTAGTAGGATTTTTATTTGATATACAAAAACCCATAAAAGAGCATATTGCCACGCTTTATCTTTTTTTCTCAAACACTGCACTGATCTTCTTACCGGTCATTCTTTCACTTAGTTTACTGCCCCATTCTCTCATAAAAATATACAGCTATACGACGATCATACTATTAATATTGATTCTCGCATTCCAGCTTTTCAGGGCATTCTTCCGGATTTTATTTGGGTACCAATTTTCAATAATATATTTATTTATATACATTTGCGTTCTTGAAATCTGCCCTTTAATAATTTTCATTAAGGTTTTCAGATTTTAATTTGGTGCAATTATAGAAGCAAATTGAAAGAGAGCAAAAGAAAGGTGAAAAGCATTTTAGTGACACTTCCCAAGCCAGAAAATGGGAAATCACCATATTATGATCTAGCCAAGAAATATGCCCTAAAGGTAGATTTCAGGTCCTTTATTCATGTGGAGGGTGTCCAAGCGAAAGAATTTCGAAAAGAAAAAACACATTTGGCTGATTTTACTGCCGTAATTTTCACGAGTAAAAATGCCGTTGATCATTTTTTTCGAATTTGTGAGGAGATGCGACATGAAATTACTCCTGAAATGAAGTATTTCTGCATATCTGAAACGATCGCTCTTTACCTGCAAAAGTATATCCAGTATCGTAAGCGAAAAATATTTTTCGGAAAGCAAACAGCCACCGACCTAGCAGATGTATTGAAGAAACACCACACAGAAAAATTTCTTTATCCGTGTTCGGATGTTGCCGCTGAAGAAACGCAGAAGTTTCTTCAAGACAATGGATACAATTTTAAATCTGCTGTATTGTTTCGCACTGTTTTTAGTGATCTATCAGATCTTTCAGATGTTTTTTATGACATCATTGTATTTTTTAGTCCCTCAAGCATCCACTCCATGTACAATAATTTTCCTGATTTTCAGCAAAATACCACTCGGATCGCCGCTTTTGGAACAAGTACACATAAAGCTTTAGCCGAACATGACCTCATATTAAATATTGCCGCACCACAAAAAGATATCCCTAGCATGATCATGGCCATTGAACAATATATTAAAGAGGCAAATAAACAGGCTTCCCTTATAAATTCAAAAGAAAGCCAGCCAAAAGGTGCATCAGAATAAAATTTGACCCACCTTTTGAGTGGCTTTCTTTTAATCTCTGCTATCGATGTGCATACTGTTCTTGGTAATACGATTGGTAATCACCTGATGTAACACTGGATAGCCATTCATCATTAGCGAGATACCAATCAACCGTCTTTTCAATACCCTCTTTAAATTGTAAGCTAGGCACCCACCCTAGTTCATTTTGAAGCTTGGAGGAATCGATTGCATAACGCAGATCATGCCCTGATCGGTCGGTGACGAAGGTGATTAAATTTGCTGAAGTGCCTGTCTCCCGATTTAGTTTCCGATCCATAATACGGCACAACAAATGAATGAGATCGAGATATTTTTCCATTCATTATTCCCTCCGATATTATAGGTGGCACCCGACTTTGCTTGATGGAAGATCAAGTCGATCGCTCGCGCATGATCCTCCACCCATAGCCAATCGCGAATATTTTCTCCTTTTCCATACACGGGTACAGGCTTATTGTTTTTAATATTATTAATTGCCAAAGGGATCAACTTTTCAGGAAAATGGTGAGAGCCGTAATTGTTTGAGCAGTTTGAAATGACTGTATTTAGCCCATAAGTATCCTGGTAAGCCCGAACAAAATGATCAGCACTCGCTTTTGATGCCGAATAAGGGCTGTGTGGATCGTATGCCATTTCTTCAGTAAAGAGTCCATCCTCTGCTAAGGTTCCATACACCTCATCGGTAGACACCTGATAAAAGCGCCTATTGACAAAATCACCTTTCCAGTATTTTCGTGCGGCATTAAGCAAGTTGACGGTACCTATCACATTGGTCATCACAAAATCCAACGGATTGGTAATCGACCGATCTACATGTGATTCGGCAGCAAGGTGAATGACAGCATCCAGTTTTTCATCCGCAAATAGCTGATCTATAAAGGAAGCATCTACAATATCTCCTTTGATGAATTTATAATTGGATTGATGCTCAATATCTTTCAGATTTAAAAGATTCCCAGCATAGGTCAATTTATCCAAATTTACAATCTGATCATTGGGGTACGTATTTACAAAACGTCGTACTACATGTGAACCGATAAATCCGGCTCCACCTGTAATTAATATTTTTCTATTCTTCATCATTAAACCTGTTTAGGGAAGCCTAATTCTTTCGCTAATCGCGATACGGCAGAGTGATGCACGAGCGATAGCATTTTGTTCATGCCCTCTTTTAAATCATATTGATAGTCTTCGTGAAGGCTGTTGTATTTTGAAAGTATAAATTTCATCCGCCCAGCGATATATGGGATTAGCGTTTTATTTCGCCGAGTGGGTTCTGTCAAAGCATCGGGTAACAGATCACAGCCCCTATTCAATATTTGTAATCTCAATTCGACATCAGCAAGTTTGTCTTTGGTAACTAGCACATGTTCATTTACAAATCCACTGAGGTCGCGCATCCACACCAGTAACATGCCTGGAGATAAATACGAGGTATGCTTTTCGGTTATTCCTTTTAAATAATCAAGTTTTATGTCAATTTTTTTGATCACCTCATTTCGCTTTTCGTCTAAACTTTCAACACCCTCAATGAGCTGATAATGTAATTTTTTGATTAAAACCCCATCTTTTCCAATCAGTTTTAATAACAACTTGACCCTTTCCTTTTCCGGAAGATCGAAAATAGCTCGCTTTAGTTCTGGATTTATTGCCATTCTCTACCAATTAAAATGGGTTTTGATTGATATATTTTTCCCATTCCCAAGCGGAGCGCATCATTTCCATTAAATCTAGCTCTGTTTTCCAGTTTAGTTCCCGCTCTGCTTTGGAGACCTCTCCATAAATTTGCTCAACATCACCACTTCGACGTGGGCCGATTCTATAATTTAATTTCACGCCAGTGGCCAATTCAAAAGCATGGATAACCTCTAAAACTGAATTCCCTTTACCCGTACCGATGTTATATACCCGATATCGTTCACTTGAGGGATGATTTTCTAACAAATTCAAAGCAGCAACATGTGCTTTTGCCAAATCGACCACGTGAATATAGTCACGGATACAGGTACCATCTAGCGTGCTGTAATCATTCCCATGAACAACGATTTCTTTACGTTTGCCAATGGCTGTTTGCGTAATAAAAGGCACCAAATTCTGTGGTGTACCGAGGGGCAATTCGCCAAGCAGAGCAGACGAATGGGCTCCAACAGGATTGAAATAGCGTAGGGCAATGCTATTCAAATTGTAATTTATTTTGGCTACTTCACTCAATATTTCCTCCGCTATCTGTTTGGTATTTCCGTAAGGTGATTCCGCTCGTTTAACAGACTCCAATTCGGTTACAGGCAACTTATCTGGCTGACCATAAACGGTACAACTGGATGAAAAAACAAGGTTTACAGGTCGCGCTGTGAAAGCCTCCAACACATTCACCAATGAATATAAATTGTTCCGATAATAACGTAATGGATGCTCAACAGATTCACCCACAGCTTTGAAAGCGGCAAAGTGAATCACGCCAGTGATGTCAGCATGTTTTTCGACAAAATGTAGTGTAGCCTGCTCGTCACAAAAATCAAGCTGATGAAACACTGGCCGTTGGCCTATTATCTTTTCAATTTGATCAACGATTTTGATGTTTGAATTGGAGAGATTATCCGCAATAATAACCTCATATCCTGCACGGATGAGCTCAACGACGGTATGAGAACCAATAAAACCCGTCCCTCCTGTAACCAGTATTTGTTTAGCCGACATTATTTTTGATTGTAATAGGAGAAATCTTTATGCAATATTTCATGCTCTGGCAATGATTTGAAATAGTCGTAGGTGATTTTCAAACCCGCTGCTCGATTTACTTTAGGCTCCCAACCTAAGATGGCTTTAGCCTTCGTAATATCGGGCCGACGTTGTTTCGGATCATCTTGTGGTAATTCCTTAAAAATCATTTTCTGATGCGTACCCGTTAACTTAATAATCTCTTCCCCAAATTGTTTGATTGTAATTTCATCTGGGTTACCCATATTCATTGGCTGGGTATAATCGGAAAACAACAAACGATAAATTCCTTCCACTAAATCGTCCACATAACAAAAAGAACGTGTTTGCGAACCATCACCAAAAACCGTCAAATCTTCGCCACGCAAAGCCTGACCAATAAAGGCTGGTAAAACACGTCCATCATTCAAACGCATCCGCGGACCATAGGTATTAAAAATACGCACGATGCGTGTTTCTAAACCATGGAAAGTATGATAAGCCATGGTTATCGCTTCCTGGAAGCGTTTCGCCTCATCATACACACCACGTGGACCGACAGGATTCACATTGCCAAAATATTCTTCGGGCTGTGGATTTACGGCCGGATCTCCATAAACTTCAGATGTAGAAGCGATCAGTATCCTGGAATTTTTAGCACGAGCGAGGCCCAACAAATTATGAATCCCAAGCGAGCCCACTTTTAGTGTTTGAATCGGAATTTTTAAATAATCAATGGGGCTTGCGGGAGATGCAAAATGTAAAATATAATGCAAATCGCCAGGCACATGTACAAATTTGGAAACATCGTGATTGTAAAACTCGAAATTTTCCAACTTGAATAGATGTTCAATATTTCGCAGATCGCCCGTAATCAGATTATCCATGGCAATCACATGAAAGCCCTCTTTGATAAACCGATCGCACAGGTGTGAGCCTAAAAATCCGGCAGCACCTGTTATTAGAATTCGCTTTCTAGATTTCATTTGTTAATTGCTCTTGACTAATTATTTTCCTACCAATACTATTATAATAATATCCAAGATCGATCATCTTTTGCAGATCGTATAAATTACGTCCATCAAAAATGACTTTGTGCTTCATTGCTTTTTCCATTTGCTCAAAATCTGGTGTCCTAAAAGCAGACCATTCAGTGATAATGACCAATGCTTCGGCATCCTGCAAGGCATCATACTGGGTCGAGGCAAAAGCAATTTGATCCCCAAAAAGTTTTTTGACATGCACCATCGCTTCAGGGTCGAATACGGTGATGATCGCGCCATCTTTTAACAGCTCCTCGATGATGTAAAGGGCAGGTGCTTCGCGAATATCATCTGTTTCAGGCTTGAATGCAAGTCCCCAAATGGCAATTTTTTTCCCTTTCAGATGCACACCATAATAGGCGCGCATTTTCTCGACCAATACCTTTTTTTGGATTTCATTCACTTCCATCACCACATTGAGTATTTTGAAATCGTACTGATGTTCACTTGCCGACTTAACCAATGCTTGAACATCTTTGGGGAAACAACTTCCACCGTACCCGACGCCAGGAAAAAGGAATCGTTTGCCAATACGCCCGTCCGAGCCAATACCTTTACGAACAGCATCCACATCTGCACCCAACAGTTCGCACAAGTTAGCAATCTCGTTCATGAAGGATATTTTAGTAGCCAAAAACGAATTAGCAGTATATTTTGTCAGTTCTGCAGAGCGCTCATCCATAAAAATAATCGGATTCCCTTGCCGGACATAGGGAGCGTAAAGTTCCGTCATGATCTTTTGTGCCCGCTCGCTTTGTGTACCAATCACGATGCGATCAGGTTTCATAAAATCATCCACCGCAACTCCCTCGCGCAAAAACTCAGGATTTGAAACCACGTCGACCTCCGTAGCGGCATGCGCGCTAAACACCTTGGCAACCTTGTCGGCCGTTCCAACGGGAACGGTTGATTTGGTGACGATAATTTTATATTCCTTAATAAGTTGGGCAACTTCCTTAGATGCGCCTAACACGTAACTTAAATCCGCCGCACCATTTTCATCGGGAGGAGTGGGCAAGGCTAGAAAAATAATCGTTGCTTCAGCAATGGCTTCGGAGAGCTTGCTTGTAAATTTCAGTCTTCCTTGTGCAATATTTCGGTGAAATAACGCTTCCAAACCGGGCTCATAAATGGGCATCTCTCCATTCTGCATGCGCCAAACTTTTTCTTCGTTGATATCGACACAAATGACCGAGTTGCCCGTTTCGGCAAGACAAGTGCCTGTTACTAAACCAACGTATCCAGTACCAACAACTGCTATCTTCATGAGATAAAAAATCAAATTACTACCTTCGACGAAGATAAAGAATTAAATCTAGAATGGTTTTTTTATACGATTTGTGCATTTGGGGTTACACGTTCATGATAGTACTTGCATCTTTAAAAAATGCAAAAGCAAAAGCCTGGTTGACAGGACGCAAAAACTTACTAGAAAAAATTTCACAAGAGATCAATCCGAACATTCGATACACGTGGTTTCATTTTGCATCACTTGGAGAATTCGAACAGGGGCGTTCGGTAATAGAACATTTGAAAGCAACGAAAAAAGACACACATGTCCTCATCACTTTTTTCTCCCCTTCGGGATATGAAATCAGAAAAAACTATCCGTTGGCAGATCATGTGTTTTACCTACCTAGCGATACTGCAGCACATGCACGTGAGTTTGTGAGCTTGGTAAATCCCGTGATGGCTATATTTACGAAATATGAATATTGGTATCACTATTTTGATGAATTGCATAAAAATCAAATTCCACTGTATGTGATATCGGCCATTTTCAGAAAAAACCAACCGTTTTTTCAATTTTATGGTAGCTTGCATCGTCGGATGCTTCAGTGTGTTTCACATTTTTTTGTTCAGAATGAAGAAAGCAAACTTTTACTTCAAACACTATCTATAAACCATGTAACCGTGAGTGGCGACACTCGATTTGATCGTGTGGCTGAAAATGCATCACATCCAAAATCATTTGACTTCATAAAATCATTTTGTGGCGAAGCTCAAATACTCGTCGCTGGAAGCACATGGCCAGCCGATGAAAAATTATTGGCAGAACTAATTAAACAACATCCTGATTGGAAACTAATCATTGCCCCACATGAGATTAGTGAAGAAAAAATAAATGCCTTAGAAGTATTATTCGATAACAACAGCACCATTCGTTATTCAGCACTTAATACTCCCCAGGTCGCAATACGCAAATTTCAGTACGCAATACTCATCATCGATAATATAGGCATGCTTTCATCCCTTTATCAATACGGATGTATCGCTTATATCGGTGGTGGTTTTGGTTCGGGTATTCATAATACGTTGGAAGCAGCAGCCTTTGGTTTACCCATTTTATTCGGACCCAATTATGATAAATTCCAAGAAGCAAAAGATATGATTGACTTAGGCGCTGCTTTTTCGATCAAAAATGGATCCGATTTTGAGAGTGTTTTGGATAAAATAGGTGTGTCCCCTGAGCTTGTGGAAACATGCGGCTGTGGAAAAACTGCTAAAGCATATGTAGCAAATAATACGGGAGCGACAGCACGCATCATTCATCATGTTTTGGGCGTCTGAGTCGCATTTATTGTTATCACCCATCCATGTAGTCGCGAAAAAATCCAGGTATGGGTAGAAATTTACAAGCCTCGTCTTTTTCTGCCTTGAATTCAAGTACTCGACGCATACAACCAAATAAAATTGCAAAAAACACCCCCATGAAAGGTTATTGTAAAAACTGCCGTATTTTTGGAACTTGATACAAAACAGTATTGATCATTTGAAACCAGGACACAATGAACAAAGATGTAGTTTTTCAAGACTGGGGATTAGTAGATTACCAGCAAGCGTGGGATAGACAGGAAGCCCTATTTGAACATACGGTGCAATTAAAAACAGAAAACAGAAACACTGATATCCCTAAACAAACACCCAACTATTTAATTTTTGTAGAACACCCCAACGTATACACCTTAGGGAAAAGTGGTAAGGTCGAAAATTTGTTGTTGAATGAACAGGGCTTGAAAGATCAGGATACGACTTACTATAAAATTAATCGTGGTGGTGATATCACCTATCATGGGCCAGGGCAATTGGTGGGATATCCTATTTTAGATTTAGATAACTTTTTCACAGACATCCATCTGTATTTACGGACTTTGGAAGAAGCCGTGATTCTAACACTTGCAGATTACGGCATACAAGCAGGGCGCTATCCTGGCTACACAGGGGTATGGTTAGATGTAGATAATCAAAAAGCCAGAAAGATTTGTGCGATGGGTGTCCGCTGCAGCAGATGGGTGACGATGCATGGTTTTGCACTCAATGTCAATACCAATTTGGATCACTTCAGTCATATCATCCCCTGCGGGATTGATGATAAAACGGTGACCTCCATGCAAAAAGAACTGGGTCAAAAAGTCGATATGGAACACGTTAAACAAGTACTACGCCAACATATAGCTGCACTATTCGACATGCAATTCCAGATGGAAGCAAATACAAATTGTTAATAAATTATTTATTCGCTTCATTTATTTATACTTGCATTCGATCATCTAATTTCGAATGAAATGAACAAAATAGCCATTATCGTCCTCACTGTTTTTAGTCTGACGAGCTGTCATCAACCTAAAGAACAAGAAGCGAAGGATATCAAAAACTTATCTGTACTTACAGAGCAATATTATGAGGATAAATTAAAATTATATCCACTTGAAGCCACTTCGATAGGGGATAATCGCTACAATGACCTCTTACCCAATAGTGGTTCTGCCAAATTCATCAAAGAGGAGCATGATTTTTATCAAAAATATTTAACTCAGCTGAAAACCTATGCACGCGATATTCTGGATGAAAACGACAAGCTATCCTATGACATCCTAGAAGATGAGCTGACCATGGGATTAGAAGCGCAAAAAAAGCACTTCGAGTACATGCCTTTTGACCAGTTTAACTCACTACCGCTAAATCATGGGTCAACTGGGTTCCGGCGAAGGAATGCAGCCATTTAAAACGATAAAAGACTATAATCGCTGGCTAAAACGAATCGCTGCATTTTCTGTTTGGGCAGACACGGCCATTGCAAACTTTCAAAAAGGCGCTCAAAAGGAGATTGTACTCCCCAGAGCATTGGTTGTAAAAATGATTCCCCAAATAAAGAACATGGTTGTCACAGATCCTAGTAAGAGTCTGTTTTACGGCCCCATAAACAAAATGCCAAAAACTTTTTCTAAAGCTGATAAAAAGTGGTTAAGAGATGCCTATAACAAAGCCATTCTTACAGAAATTGTCCCTACCTACAAAAAATTGGGTAATTATTTACAACAGGAGTACCTTCCAAAATCCAGAAATACATCAGGACTATCGGCACTACCAGAAGGTAAAACCATGTATGCCTTCCTTATAAAACAGCAAACGACTACCCAAAAAACTCCTGAAGAAATTTATCAAATTGGACCTGATGTTACGCAGTATGTTGAAAATTTATT
>Ga0214919_10008538_pt1 | contig 13456 bp, 8 predicted proteins | sample LL1503_MetaG_FD_177994 | JGI IMG/M metagenome (GOLD analysis project Ga0214919, IMG submission 177994) | Freshwater microbial communities from Lake Lanier, Atlanta, Georgia, United States - LL-1503 | ecosystem: Environmental > Aquatic > Freshwater > Lake | place: USA: Georgia | collected 2015-03-15
TTTATTGGCATATTTTAAAATTAAATCAAAATAATTATCTTTAATACTCATATTAAAAATAATGGTTTTTTTTCTTTAAATATACTAAAAAAAGTTGTTTTTAAATAGAAGTACTTTCTCCACCTCCATTATAATTAAATATATTTTAATATGGTTTTATTATAAAACATTTATAATAAAACCATATACTCGACTATAACAAAATGCAACCAATTTATACATTTGGTGAAAAAAAAATCTAAATAATAGAATTATTTCAATATAATTTAGGATTATTATTTATATATTTTTTTATTATAGAAATTAAATATACTTATAATAAACATGTCTATAATATTATTGGTGTATTTTAATTATACTAAATAAAATGATTTGCTTTTGGTATTAATATTTATTTTTATTTTTATTATACTTAATATTATATAATGGATTATAAAAATAAATATATAAAATATAAAACTAAATATTTAAAATTATTATCTGAACAAAATCTAAATAATAATTTAAATCAATTAGGTGGACATAATTATAGTTGTTATCCGAATAATAAATTTAATAGTATATGTAAAATAAATGAAAATGGTCAATATGATAGTAAAGATAAATGTATAAAAATATGTGAAAATAAATATATTAATAAACATTTAATTAAATCAAGATTAAAAAAAGAAACTACACAATATAGTAATTTAATAAAAGATTTAATAACTGAAAATATTAGTGTTTATATAAAAGGAGGAACTGTTTTAGGTTTACTTGTTCTTAAAGATATATATATACATGGAACAAATAATAATTGGTCAAATAACACATGGTTTAAATATTTTAATGAATTTATTAAACTTGATTTAATTAGAGATTGGGATTTTGCATGTTATACTGATACTGGGATTAGAATTACTGATGAATATAAAACAAAACTTGATAATATAGCAAATAAATATAAAATGGTTCTTCGAGCAAAAACTTTTATATTATATCAAACAAAATATCCAATAAAAATAAAAGATCAAGCATTATTTGAACTTGCGATTTTAGAGAATGAAGATAATATTAATTTAGAATTACCAATGTCGACAATTAAAGTTAAAGTAACATTAGTCAATCTAAATCATATATTTATGTTAGCTAATTGTTTTTATAAAAAAACATCATTTGACATTGATTTTATTAAACATGCAATTAAAAATATGGATTTTTTAATTCCAAAACACAAAAATGGATTATATATAATGAATGAAATATATTCTGGTAATTTATCACCAGAATTAGTTACATTTATTAAAAATTTTGCAAAATCAGATATGAATTTACAACAATTTTTAATTACTCATTTTATAGAACCAAATCGAATGTTTTATAGATTATTAATTAAAAATATACCAAAATCTGATAAAATAAATTTATTTTATCAAAAAAATAAATTAAATACAAAAATACCAACATGGTTAATTGATTCAAAATACATTAGTAATCAAATAGATTTATTTATTAAAAGTTTATCATTACATATATATAAAATTTATTTAAAAAATGAATCTAATTTTGAAAAAATAATATTTGAACTAGATAATTTTTTTTCAGGAGTAAATTTTAATAGAATACATGTAGAATATAATAATATTAATTCTATTGGTAAAGCTTTAATTAAAACATTATTTATAAAAATATATAAAAATTTATTAATTAAAAATACAGATAGTAATTTGGTTAAATTATTATTATTTTTAAATAGTAAACATATGTTTGATTAATATTAAATTCTATATATAATGGCGCAGGAGAAAGTAGGATTTTATCCACCTCCAATTATTTCTAAAATATCATATGGGATATTTAGACCATCTTATGATATTTAACTTGACACAATCCTTTATAATCTAATGACATATTCATAGTTATTATTAATATTTATAACCATATTTAATTTAATAAAAGTATATAAATAATAATATTTATATTACCAGAAAATTTTTAAAATAAATAAATAAATTAAAAATTGAATATACTTATAATAAACAAGTTTAATGATTGTTAATTATAAACATATCTAAATAATAATATTTATATTATTAGAAATTTTTTAAAATAAATAAATAAATTAAAAATTGAATATACTTATAATAAACAAGTTTAATGATTGTTAATTATAAACATATCTAATAATTTAATTAAAAATTGTATTTTATTTAATTAAAAACTATATACTACACTATAACAAAATGCAACCAAATTATATATTCAATAATAAAACTATAAAAATTCAAATAATGATATAAATAAAAAGTTAATTGAAAATACTATTTTTAAGTTTGAAAAAAGCGGTACACAAACAATAATAATGCACGATGATAATAATGTATTTCAACTTAGTAAAATAGAATGTAAATATTCTGAATTTATAGAAATAAAGAAACAATTAGAAGATAACAAAAAAAGAACAAGATTTATTAAATATTTATTACAAAGAACAAATAGACCAATTAAAACAAGAATTATCTAATAGTAATAATTTATTACAACAACAAATAAAAGAAACAAACAATTTAAAAAACGAAATAAATGTATCTTTAAAATTATTACAACAACAAATAAAACTGTCTAATGATAAACCAGTAGAAGATAATGATAATATTTTTTCAATTAAATATTTAATTAATTATGAATTTGGAAAATCAATAATTTTAGAATGTTCTTTAAATAATAAGAAAATGACAAAAAATAAGTATAAATCAACACTAGGTCTTATTTATAATTTAATTAATGATAAAATAAAAATAATCAAAAATACAAAATTAAACATCATAGCACTAAAAAAAGTAGATAATGGATTTTATTATTTAGAGAATTTAGGTATAAGCGTTCAAGGAGCTGATAGTAATAAATCCTTATTAGAAATTATTACCCAGTGTATTGAAAATAAAATTAAATTATACATGGAAATTAAATTAATTGATAATAATATAATAGAGATAAAAGTAATAGAAAGTATTTTTTACTTGATAAAAAAGTAATTCATGAATACTAAAATATTATTCTATTAAACTACTCCATTTTATAGCTACTTGCTCCCAATTAATTAACAATGGTGAATTTTTAATTTGTTCTCTATATCCATTTAATTTATCTTGTTTTATTAATTGGACTATTTTTAATGCTATATTTTGATAACATTTTGGATCTGTATCATTTAAATCAAAATGAATACCTTCTCTATCTTTAAATACTCCAAAATTAGATAATAATGGAATACAACCTGTTGCTAAACTTTCACGAATAGAAATACAATCAATTTCAATTGGTGTATTTGTCACATATAGTTGAAAACTTGAACGATGTTTTTCTCTTGCTATAATTTCCATAGGTTGCCGTCCATGATCCATTACACCAGGTTGTGATAATGTTTCTTTTAATATTTTTATTGATTGTTCGTCTTTAATATTATCCATACCATAATAAACATGAAGTTCTGCACGAGGTTCTAATTGATAAATAATAGGCCACATATATTTAACTATTTCAATGATACCTCTTCTATAACAACTACAATAACAAAATCTATATGGTTCTTTTACAATTTTATCTTTATTTTCCATAAATCCTTCAACACGAACACCATTTGGAATTATAATGTATCTATCTTTTGATAATTTTATACCAACATTCTTTTCAAATTCATCTTTATGAAAATTACTTTTAAAAAAGATTTTATTTATTACTTTATCACCATATTGCTTCCAAGCATCAGGAAATTGTCCACCAAAATTATCATGACAATCTAACCAAATGTGTTTTGCTTTAAATTTAAATGGCGCAGCACACCATAACCCGTATAATCTCCATAAAATAACTACATTATGTTCGTCTTCATATCTAAATTTTTTCCAATCAATATAATCAACACCATTAAAATTAATTTCTGGAACTTCTCCATAAACAGCAACTTTTTTCCCCATTTTAACCCAATTATTTACCAAGTTAACTATTGCTTGTTCTGAACCACCTAATGACATATCTCTTGGATCCCATTTAATTGAAAAACCTCCACCAAAATACTCAATATCATATTCTGATTTTTTTGATTTAACAAATATTTCTTTGTATCTATTATAATACGATTCATTGATATATTTATGAATATCAGAAACTTCATTTAATGTTGGATTAATTTTATGAGTTCCTCCAATCAAAAGTTCTCGTTTATTAAATGTATTACCATCATGACTTGATACAATAATTGTATGTTCTGCATCTAATTGTACCATTTGTTCTGTAAATTGTTTAGTAAATGATGCTTCTTCAGACATTTCTTTAGAAGAATCATGTGTATTATATTGCAAGTATTCTTTTTTCCAAGCCATACAATTATTTGTTGTATGATTTGGACCAAATGACTTGAATTTATATAATCTATTTAAAAAATAATCATAAATCATTAATGCAGAACATCCTGCAATTTTAGCAGGTGAATGTATCAACTTATTAACAGCATGTTCTACACGATCAGGAAAATAATAATCATCATCGTCAAAAACTACTGTAATATCTCCTTTACAAGTTTTATTACCTTTATTACGTAATTCGCCTAATTTAACATTTGTCCATTCAACATAAACTATTGGAAAATCTAAACCAGAATTTTCCATTAATTCTTTTATATTTTTACTATTAATTTCTGAATCATCTTTTGTTTTACTTCCTTCCACTATTACCCATTCAATAATATTTTTATATGTTTGATCCTTAAGTAAATCTCTTGTTATTTGTAAACAATTAAATCTTTTAGATTGTGTTATTGTCACAATTGAAACAGATTGTTGTTTACATGTTGGAACTTGAGATAGTGTCTTATTTGTTATTAATTGAGATAGTGATTTACTTTTTTGTTTATTCTTACTCATTGTATAAATAAAATAAATGTTCTTTAAATAAATATTAGATTTTTATAAAAATTTAATATTTATAATAAATTATTTTAGTGCTATATATTCAGTCGATTCTACTATTAATTTTGATTTTTATACAGAAAACTAACAACATCAAGTTTTAAAGAAAATAATAATAGTGCTATTCGTCAACGGAGGTGGAGAAAGTCCTACTTTCACAACCTCTAATAATATTTTCTTCTTCTCCTAATATCATCTCATCCGTATCTTCTCCTCATCATCTCTTCTCCCCACTGTTTGTACCTTTCTTTTTTCTCTCGTTCTTGCTCTTGCTCTTCCTTTCGCTTTTTCGGTCCCTCTTCCTTTCGGTCTTGCTCTTGCAAGAGACTTACAATCTCTTCCAAATACGAACTCGCTATGATATCATTCACGCTCTTATTAAAAGAGCGTGGATCGTCAAAACACGCGGGTAGTAGGGAGGCTTTTCGCTGCATATAATAAAAAATGCAATCCACAACAGGAATATTCTGATCGTGAAGTGGTAGACGACTCGCTTCACGCATTAGATTTGTTATCAGGTTTAAACGGCTCTCCTTATTCCACTCTTTAACATCCTCCCCCAAAACATTATAGTCTTCTTTACATTTTTCATAAAGCTTTCTCAAAGCTTCATGGATAATTTCTTTTTCATAGTTTTCGTCACGAAAACGCCCGGGGTCTTCTACTTCATGGTGCTTCAGTTTCACGCTATAGCATTCAAGAAAACACTCCGTAGTCCCGGACCACAAATTATCTATGCGTGAGTCATATTTAGATTTTGCGGGGCGCTTAAGAAACTCCATTCTGTGTCTGTTTGTTTATATAAACAACTAAAATAAACTTAAATATTCAATTTTTTTATAGATTTAATTGTGGTGTCGAGTATTCAATAGAGATTAATGTATCATCAAATATACAGCAGATTTCATAAAAATAGTTAAACATTTTTAAACATTTTTAAAGTGTGATAAGAAAGTAAAACTATTATTTAAAGAAAACAAAAATAAAATTTTTAACAATTTTTATGAAATCTGCTGTATACACATATATTTAATAAGATCATTTAACTATTAAATTATTTTACTATCTAATAAAACAATTATCTCTTTTAAAAATTATTTCTTATCTTTCTTATCTTTTTTTACTTTCTTGACTTTTTTAATAGGAGTATTTTTACTTTCTTTTTCTTCTTTAGACTGTATAAAATTATCATATGTTTTTTCAAACACATCTAAATCATTTATCCATAAGTCTTGTGGTTTCATTCCAAATAAAGTATCGTATTCGGTTTGTTTTTCTTTCTCTTGTTTTTTCAAATCTTCTATTTTTTCTAGAGTTAAATTATAAATAGGCATGCTTAATAGATAGTTGTATGAATCATCAATTTTAGGAAACTTATGTTGGACTAATTTTTCTTCAATATCTGATTTCTTTTTATTATTAACTTCTAATTTCTTTTCAATAATCATCAGTATAAATTTAACTTTCCAACTAATTAAGTTTAGTTGATGTTCTAAATGTTCTAATTTATAATCTTTTCTTTTTTGATATAACTCAAGACGAACTTTATAGAATTCGTTAATAATATCATTTACATTATCATAACGAGTAATAGTTCCATTATAATTATATAAATGCATATTGCTAATAGATACATTTTTTCTTAAATGGAACATTTTTTCTAATTTAATAGTCTCTATTTCTTCAAGATAACCATCTTCAAATTCAAGTTCAAACCGTATCTTAGTATCAGTATTATTATCAACATATCCTTTGAATGGATTTATCTTCTTTTCTTTTTTTACTATTTTTTTACCTTTAGCATCTTTCTTTTCTGGTTCGTCTTCTAACATCTTTTCTAAAAATTCTTTATAATCAGAAGTCCATTCACCAACAGGAAGTTCTGTAATAATTAATTTATTTTCTTTAATCTTCCATTTACCAATTAAAGTATATGACGCTATATCATTGTCATTATCATTATCAATTACTTTACCTGTAAAACCTTGCCACCACGGAACTAAAGTATCACTTAGTTTTTCTCCTTTAATTTTAGTACGGATACTTTTAATAATATCTTTTGGATTAAAAGGAGGAATAGTTGTAGAGAAACCAGTTCCAATACCTTTAGTTCCATTAATTAGAATCATAGGAATAATTGGTGCATAAGTTTCTGGTTCAATTGGTAATCCATCATCATCTTGTTTTTTTAATATAGGCTCATCATCAATCATAAAAATTTTACTTGTCAAATCCTCAAACTTAGTCCAAATATACCTAGGAGATGCTGCATCTTTACCACCTCTTAACCGTGTATTATGTGTAATAGTAAAATCTCCTAATAAGAATCTTTCATTAGAATCAATATGCCATCCACAATACATACCATTATCTACTTTTTCAATTTCAATATCATGTATAAATAGATTATTTGAATTTATATCATATTTAATTAGAATTTGATTTCTTTCAATTTTAACTGGTATTTCATATAAATTATTTCCCATAATATTTAATTCTATTAAATTGTTTTTACTTTCTTTTATTTTTGTTTTAAATCCCAATGAGCCTGCAACAATTCTCAATGATTCTAAAATATTTATTTTTTCTTTATTATAAACTATAATGTAATTATTATTTTTAATATAACCATTTGTATCAATTACACCTGCTAGTAATTTTAATCTATTTTCTTTTGAGTTAAATATATATTTATGAGGTACTAATATGTCATTATTAACTCCTCCTAGTCTTATTCCAAATATATAAGGAGATATATCTAAATGTTGCTCATTCCAGTCAATAACATTACTATTTACAACACCTTTAATAAGTTGTTTTATATCTTCTGGTAATTTTAAATAATCTTGTATATTAATATCAAAAATTGTACAATCATTAATCAAATTAATAAATTCTGATATTTTATTATAATCTTCTAATTTAACATAAACAGTTAAAATATGATTACTATTAACAATATAATCTTCCATATTTCCATTTTTAACTTTATACATATTATCAAAACCAGAAACTGTTTTAGTTACTGTTCTTGGTAATCCATCATCACCAACTAATGTATCTCCAATAATAATATCTTTAGCTTTTTTAATTGACGAATTCCACATTAAAATATTAGTTTCTGGATCAACACATCCAAATTGTCCATTTGGTTTAAGTACATTAATATTATTCGAACCGACAAAGTTTTGTGCCATACCAATGATTGCCCCATTAAGTGACATTTCACCATGATGATATGCTGCTTTATCTGATACAAAACCTGATAATTGAGATACTTTAACTTCGTCCTTATCTAATCCTCGTAGAAACGCACCATATAAAATTTTTCTTTGAGAAGGTTTAAATCCATCAATTAATGAAGGTATTGAACGACTATTATCATCATTTGAAAAATGTTTGAGATCATAATGTATAAAATCATGATATGAAACATCTTTATCTGTATATTTAAGTATGTCATTTCTATCATAAGCCATTAGCCATTTTTTACGATCATCTGCTCGTGTTTTATCAAATGCTAGAGTTATTGCATCTTCATCAGGTTGTTTAATTACTTCATTTTTATGATTAATTAATTTGTTAGATTTTTTTTTAACTTTATTTTCTTCATTATGATTTTCTTCATTATGATTTTCTTCATTATCATTTTCTTCATTATGATTTTCTTTATCATTTTCTTCATCATAATTTTCTTCATCATTTTCTTCATCATTATTTTCTTCATCATTATTTTCTTTATCATTTTCTTCATCATTATTTTCTTCATTACTTTCTTCATTATTTTTTTTGCTTTGATTATTTTCTAATTCTTTTTGTGCACTTTGCCAGAAATAACTAATTAATTTATCTTCAATATCAACAAAGTAATCTTTAGCTTCTTCACTAGTAGAAGTTCCAAGTCCCTTATAATATTTAGTTTTATAACCTTTTGATGCATCTGAATCTTTCCAATCATCATATTCAGTTAAATTGTAAAAAATCTTTACATCTTTACCCTTAAATGCTTTTACAATTGGAGTTGAAAGAGATGTAATAAAATTTTCCCGTTTTAATAATGATGACCATGTACAATGTACAAAATTCATAAATAGACCTTTAATATGAGAACCATCTACATCTTGATCTGTTAAAATTAAAATACGTCCATATCGTAATTGATTAAAATTAGCATCTATTGAATAATCAACACCAAGACGGAATCCGACAATTTGTTTTAAATTATTAATTTCTTCATTATCAGCTAATTGTTTAATAGTTGCTTCACGAACATTTAATAACTTTCCTTTTAATGGAAAAATACCATAATAATCTCTTCCAACAATTCCAAGACCAGCCATTGCAAATGCTTTAGCAGAATCTCCTTCTGTTAAAATTAATGTACATTTAGATGATTCTTTTGTGCCTGATTTGTTTGCATCTTCTAATTTAGGGATACCTGTAATTTTAGCTAGTTTCTTACCATCAGTTTTTTTAAGATTACTATTTTCTTTAAATTTAATTAATTGTATTATTTGTTCTACAATTCCACATTTTGCAAGTCTCTTTAAAAAAGCTTGTGTTGGTTCGTATTTAGAACCAAATTTTTCAACCTTAGTTGTTAATGTATCTTTTGTTTGTGATGAAAATGCTGGATTTATAATAGTTGCATTAATAAAAAATATAAAGTTGTCTTTTAATAATGACGGTGTAACTTTAATATCTTTATCTTTCTTTTTAATATAATCATTAATTAGAGTTTTAATTATATTATCAATCACATGATTACAATGAGTTCCACCGCGATAAGTAGAAATACCATTTGCAAATGAAACAACTTCACCACCTGCATCTGGTTTATATAAACATGCAACTGACCACCTATCCCATAAATCATAATATATATTTTCTTCTTTATAATAAAGTTCTACATATGATTTAAATGTATTAGCTTCTACTTTTTTATCATTAAAATATATTTTTAATTTACCATCAGTAACACCAGCAATATCAATAGCACGACGATGAAATAATTTAAAATGATCGTTATTCAAATCTTTAATTTTAAATCGTGCAAAATCTGGATAAAAAGTTACTTTAACTGAACTTTTTATTTTTGAAGATTGTTTTGTAATTTTTGCAGGATGTGCAGTTAACATATTATCAGTCCATTCTTGAATATAATGTTTACGGCGTTTTTCGTCATTAATTTCCACTATAAATTTTGATGAGAAAATATTTGCACAATTATGTGTTACTGTAAAATCATTTATTATAAATCGTTGATTATCATCAATTTCAATACCAACATATTCAGTAGCTGTTGATTCTTTAATATCAATACAACCAGTTGATTTTGATATATTTTTCGATATTGCTAAAATGTCTTTTTTATATTGTAATTTTGATGGTATTTCATTAATATTTCCATAAATATTAATACTATATGCTTCTTCACCAATCATTTTATCATCATATTCAACAATTGTTTTATTAAAATTGCAATAAAATCCTAAACTTCTTGCCAAATAAATAATATCAAGAGATAAACATTCATTAATTTGTACAATAGTAATGCATTTATCTTCTTCTGATATTTTACTATCAGAATCTATAATACCAGCAAGAATTTGTAAGCGTGTATCTTTATCATTAATTAAATATTCTTTTGGAATGTGTTTATTATTGATTAAATTATATTTAATTAATTTACTTTCTAAATCAGTATATTCTTCATCTAAAATCTTTTCTTCATTAATATCATCATATTCATTTATATTATAAGACACATAATTATAATCATAATTAATACAATCAAATAACCACATTCCTAGAATATATGGATCTAATTCAATATGTTTTTTATCCCATTGAACACAATCACCTCTTACACCAACTAATTGTTTTTTTGTAATTTCATTTAATCCAATATAATCTTCAATACTTATATCAAATATGTTATTATCTGGTATAGTTTTACAAAATTCAATAATATTTTCTTTGGCTTGTAATATACATTCAGATAAAGTTTGTGGTTTATTTCTTTCTAATTTTTTATATTGTTTTCCTTGATGTTTAATTTTATAATGACGCAAAATATTACCTGTAATACATATATTACATTCTGGACATTTTATAATATCATTATCTATTGCTTTAAATATTTTACTATTAATTTTCATTTGTTCCCACCACATTACAGACCATTCATTTTTATCATCATTCCAAAAAATAATTTTATGAATAGGTACTTGTACAGTTAAAATATGTTTATCATTTACTGTATATGTTTCACCAGTTGATTGAATAATATCATACATTTTACCACTACTATTAATTATTTTTTTTATATTTCTTATTTTACCATCATCTCCAATTAATTTATCTTCTAAATTTAATTCACATGCTTTTTTAATTTCACCAGTCCATAATGGAACTAATGTATTAGTTGAAATACATTTTGAACCATAACCATTGCGTCCACCTGTTGTTCTTTCTTCATCATCATTATAATTTGAACTAGTTAAAAGTTCTCCGAAAATCATTGTAGGTACTAACATTTTATGTTCTGGATGTTCTTCAATAGGAATACCCTGATCACCATTATTCCATACACTGATATATCCTTCTTCAATATTATATTCGATTTTAATTGAATCACATGTTTTATCATTTACTGAAGCATCTCTGGCATTTACAATTAATTCATCAAAAACTTTTAGAAAACCAGGGGTATATGTAATATTTTCTTTAACGATTTTATCTTCATTATATACCCACATTACTTCAGTTGATGGTTCAATATCACCAATATAAGTATCTGGTCTTATTAAAACATGTTCTCTGGGAGTCTTTTTATCATATTTAAGGGCATCTGATGTTGTATTTTTAGACATTGATAAGATTAATAAAAGTATTTTTTTAAATATTTTTATCAATTTTTTTAGTCTTAAAGATAATATAATGGTGATGAAAGTAGGACTTTATCCACTTTCAATATAATAAATCTAAAATATATATCCTTATTTGTTATTATAAACATTTATTAGTAATTGCGATAAAGTACACTACATCTTTTAAATGTGTAAATATATAAAATTTACTGTGGTGCAATAGAAAGTAAAATAAAATTTTACTTTCTTCTTCGCTATTAGAGGTGGTGAAAGTAGGACTTTCTCAACCTTCTGTATATTAATTAAAAAAAGTATATAAATAATAATACTAGTGAAGGAGATTATATAATATAATATAATATAATATAATATAATATAATATAATATAATATAATATAATAAATGGAAAAATATCTAGTTATTTTAATTATAACTATTATATGTTATTATGTATTTCGTTACTGTGTTCAATTAGAAGTAGAAAAAATAATAAAAACAAAAGAAGGTTTTGCTGATACAAGTGATTCAGACTTGATTAAATCAATTACTACACTAGGTCAAATTGCTACAGATTTACAAAAAGATGGATTAAAAGTTCCTGGTAATCTTAATGTTACAGGTGCAATTAATACAGATGGTGTTATTACTGCTAAAGGTGCAATTAATGCTAGTTCATTAAGTACAGGGAGTGGTCCAATTTCAACAAAAGGTGTAATTACTGGCGCTACAATTACTGGCGGTACAATAATTAGTGGTAATTTAGTCGCATCAGAAAGAAATATTTTAGGTGAATTAAATAGTCTAAAAGCAGGATTAAATGCTGTTTCATCAGACCTTGCAAATTATAAAGGGGGTATGAGATTGTTTACTATGAACTTGGGTCCGAATAGAAATACACCTGTTACAGACCCTTGGAATAACAGATATCCGTGCAATGAATGGGTGTGTTGTGTTCAAGGCGTAAGATCACAATGGGATGTAGATCGATCAAACACTTTACAATTATTTTGCCATAACATGGATAATCAATGGCATGTAGTATCTACAGTAGCAACAGGCAACCCAATGAATCGTTCAATGCCTGTTATTTTAGCAATACCAATAAGATATTTTGCCAACGTAGAAAAAATGTCATCAAAACCCATACATGATTGGCTTAACCTTCCCGGTATAAATTAATGTATAAATAGTGAAGAACAAATGTAAAATTAAATATATTTTAAACTATTATAAAAAAAATTGTTTAAAATATATTTAAAGTATAATATTTAATACTATATACTCCATGTTTGTCACAAAAAGAAATGGAACACAAGAACTTATTAAATTTGATAAAATCACAACACGAATTAAAAAATTAATCACTCCAGGAAAAGAAAAATATATTGGAGGTGGAGAAAGTCCAACTTTCATTACCTCTAATAGCAAAGAAGAAAGTAAAATAAAATTTTACTTTCTCCTATGCCAGTTACGGAAAATCAAATATTAAAAAAAAGATATAAAATTGAAAATTTATTTGCAAGAATAAAACAGTTTAATAGAGTTCATGTTAGAAGAGACAAACTAATTGGAGGTAGAAAAAGTCATACTTTTTCTACCTCAAACAGTGAAGAACAAAGTAAAATAAAATTGTACTTT
>Ga0214919_10008540_pt1 | contig 13453 bp, 6 predicted proteins | sample LL1503_MetaG_FD_177994 | JGI IMG/M metagenome (GOLD analysis project Ga0214919, IMG submission 177994) | Freshwater microbial communities from Lake Lanier, Atlanta, Georgia, United States - LL-1503 | ecosystem: Environmental > Aquatic > Freshwater > Lake | place: USA: Georgia | collected 2015-03-15
ATGAAGTAAAACGTGTGTTGATTCTGTGCCCGCTGTCTATCATGCACAGCGCGTGGATGGGCGACATCAACCGCAGTGTTATCCATCGAAGCGCAGTAGTTGCCCATCACCCTCAAGCAGCGCGGCGTATTGAAATGATTCAGCAGGACTACGAGATAGTCATCGCAAACTATGACGGGCTGAACCTGATTGCCAAGGAAGTCATCAACGATGGCCGCTTCGACCTAGTGATCGTGGACGAGGCCAACGCTTACAAGAACCCAAGCACCCGCCGTTGGAAAGCACTAGCCTCAATCATCCGACCTGACACTTACCTGTGGATGATGACGGGTACGCCTGCTTCGCAGTCGCCTGTGGATGCCTACGGCCTTGCCAAGTTAGTGAACCCCAACGGCGTGCCCAAGTTTCAAACGGCGTGGCGCGACAAGGTTATGAACAAGATCACCCTATTCAAGTGGGCTCCAAAAATAGGCTCAAGAGAACTAGTGTACGCGGCACTTCAACCAGCAATACGTTTCACAAAAGATGAGTGCCTTGATTTGCCGCCTGTCGTTACGGTAACAAGGGAGGTGCCGATGACCCCCCAGCAAACAAAATACTACAAGCTCCTCAAGGAGCAGATGATGGTGAGCGCAGCGGGGGAAACAATCAGCGCCATCAACGCGGGTGTTGCGGTCAACAAGTTGCTGCAAATATCTTGCGGTGCAGCATACACCGACAACAGGGAGGTAGTAGAGTTCGACGCTGCGCCAAGGCTGGCTGTACTGGAGGAAGTGCTGGAGGAGACTGAGCGTAAGGTAATTATCTTTGCCCTGTTCCGCTCCAGCATCAACACCATAGTCACGTACCTCACTAAACACGGCTACGCCGTGGGACAAATTCACGGTGACGTGTCAGCATCCAAGCGTGGGCAGATCATCAACGACTTTCAGACTACGGATAATATCCGCGTTTTGGTGATGCAGCCGCAAGCTACCGCCCACGGGATTACCCTAACTGCCGCCGACACCGTGGTATTCTTCGGCCCCCTGATGAGTGTTGAACAGTACGTCCAGTGCATTGCACGGGCTGACCGCAAGGGGCAGGACTCTGATAAAGTTACTGTGGTACACATTGAATCCAGCCCCATTGAGAAAAAACTTTTCAAGGCAATGGATGCCAAAGTAAGCGACCACGCCCTGCTTGTCGGCATGTACGACAGCGAAGTAAAAAATATTTAAGAAAGGAGTTGCAAAGATCGAATTGCCATGTATGATGTTAAACCTTGGACAAAATAATAGGAGAAGCAAATGTCTGAAATTGATGATGAAGATGATGCGCCGGTGACGGAGCCGGTTTCAATGGCTACTGTCCCAATGGACAAACTGGCAAAGGTGTACCGCAAGATGGCAACTCGAATTCAAGAGTTGACGCAAGCGTACGAAAACGAAGTTGAGGAAATCAAACGGCAACAAGACACCGTGAAGATTGCCCTCAAAGATTGGATGCTTACATTAGGCGTGTCCTCTGTACGCACCGATCAAGGTACTGTAGTGCTGTCCACAAAGACGCGCTACAACACACAGGACTGGGATTCCTTCAAGGAATTTATTAAGGAACATGACGCACTGGACTTGCTTGAAAAACGCATTGCCCAAGGCAACATGGCTACGTTCCTTGAAGACAACCCCGGTCTAGTTCCCGCTGGCTTGAACTCCATGACGGAGTATGCCATTTCTGTTCGTAAACCCACTAAGTAAATTGGAGAATAACATGGGCTCAGTTGCTCTTTTCGACCCCTCACAAACCCCCGCATTTGCTAAAAATCGCGGCCCTCTTTCACACATCGCTAAAGCCCTGACGGGGGGCAATGTCGGCGGTGGTGGCAAACGTATTAGCATCAAGGGTGGCGTGTTCCGCCTGATTGATGGCGGCAAAGAAATTGCTGCTGTTGAGGAACGCTACCTCGACGTAGTGGTGGTCAATGCTGCTCCCGAAATTGGACGCGTGTTCTACGCTAGTAGCTACGATTCCACCGCAGCGGCTGCTCCTGACTGCTGGTCTGCGGATGGCAAGACTCCTAGCGCAGACGCTAACAACCCCCAGCACACCCAGTGCGAAGGCTGTCCAAAGAACATTGCTGGTTCGGGCCAAGGTAATAGCCGCGCATGCCGCTATCAGCAACGTCTTGCTGTGGTGTTGGCAAACGACATTGAAGGCAACGTGATGCAGTTGACTCTGCCCGCTACGTCTATCTTTGGTAAGGACGATGGTGAGAACCGCCCCCTGCAAGCGTATGCACGTTGGTTGGTGGCGCAGGACATTGACCCTGCAATGGTCATCACACGTCTGAAGTTTGATACCAAGTCGCAGTCGCCCAAGCTGTTCTTCAAGACCATGCGCTGGTTGACCGACGACGAGTATGAGATTGCGCAGAAACAAGGCAAGACCGACACGGCAGTCAAGGCAGTAACCATGACGGTGGCAAAGATGGACAACGTGGCGGCTCCTATATCTGTGCCGGGCAGCAAGCCCAAGGCAGCACCGAAGGCGGCTGAAGAGGACGAGGCACCGCCCCCAGTACCTAAGGCAAAAGCTAAAGCCAAGGTAGCAGAGCCGGTTGAAGAAACTGAAGAGCCTGTTGTACGTAAAGAAGAAAAGAAGCCCAACGCAGTGCCCAAGGCTAAGTCCTCGCTTGCTGCAATGGTTGATGACTGGGACGAGGAATAAGGAGGTGGGGCTTCGGCCCCTAAATCATGGCCTACTCAGCACACACCATTAGCAGGATTGGCAAAGCGCCGAAGACGTTGGGCAACCAACTAGGGCGCTGGGCTACCCATCACGGCTTCTCTGCCATCAAGGTATCCAAGGCAACTGGCGCATCGCGTCAGTCTGTCTACAACTGGTTCCACGGCGGTGAAGTCTTTGTTGCCTACCGCCCTGCGGTACAGGCGCTTCTTAAAATTTTACAAACTTCCCCTAACGGCGAAGAGGCTTGGAGAAAAACATGCAAGGCATTCAACCTGAAAACTTGAGTAATGAGGAGCTGCTTCGGCACGCGTACACAGTTGGGTATGACAAGCTAGACGGAGCTTGGGTTCAAACTTTAGCCGAACGTCTTGCACAGGAGATAGACAAACGCACAGACATATTTCACGAAGGCTTTGAAGAAGGCTTTGAGCAAGGCGTAGAACACGCGACAGACGACTTCAAATAACCCAAAGGATAGCTATGACACCCGCTGAGTTTTTAGCGGTGGTTTTGCCGTCTGAGGGTCTTGGACTTTACTGCGCGGTAGAACTCACAAAAAAGAAAGAACATTTTTATGCGGAGACAATTGATGAACTCATACCGAAGATAGACGAGTGGAAGGCCGACAACTGCGACATATTCTTTGGCGTAGCCACATTCGACAACAAGCGCGGCTCTGACACAGCTCAGTACATCAAGTCGTTCTTTGTTGACTTGGATGGGTACACCACCAAGAAATCAGCGGCTGACGCGCTGATTAAGTTCCTGCAAAGCACAGGGCTGGATGCGCTGGGTACTCCGTGGATCGTGGATTCCGGTGGTGGGCTGCATTGCTACTGGCCGCTCAACGATGAACTGCCTGTTGCTGTTTGGCAACCGGTTGCTGAGAACTTGAAGCGACTGTGCAAGCAGGAGGGCTTCATCATCGACATGGCGGTGTCAGCGGATGTTGCGCGAATTTTGCGTGTCCCCGGCACAACAAACAACAAAAAGAAGTACGCTTCGCCGCGCCCTGTACGCATAGTGCAGAAAGGCGACATGTTTGACTTCTCGGAATTCTCTCCGCTGATCTACGAAAAGCTGATTGATGCCGCGCCGCCTATGCCCAGCAGGGTAGCAAGGACTACGCTAGAGGGGGAGCGCCCCAAGGCGGCGACCAACGCAGGACAGGTCAAGCTAATTCAAGACAGCTACACGCTATTCAGCGGGTTTGAGCCACACTGTGGGCAGGTAGCGGACTACATCGCTACGGCGCAGGAGGATGGCAAGGAACCGATTTGGCGGGGGTTGTTGTCATGGGCCAAGGTGTGTGAGGACGGGCAGGAGAAAGCAGTATGGCTGTCTGACATGCACCCGTACCCCCATGAGCGCATGCACCAGAAGATGTTTGAGATCAAGGGGCCGTACCCTTGCGTCAAGATGGACAGCGAGAACCCCGGCATCTGCACAAAGTGCCCGCATTGGGGCAAGATCACCAACCCACTGATACTGGGGCGGGAGATCAAGACGGACAACACCGTCAAAGAAATCATGTTGGACGCGCCTGTGTCAGAGGAGTTTGACGAGTCTGAGCTTGACTCAGAGGATGCTTACGACCCTGAGGATTCGGGTTTACCCTTAGCCCCCAGTATCATGCGCCCGCTGCCCCCACGGGGGTATAGCTACGGCGAGAAAGGCGGCGTGTACTGCACGAAGTTTGAGGAAGATGAGGAAGGTAAGAAGGCCAAGAAAAATATCCAGTTGGTTCCGTACGATTTGTTTGTGGTTGATCTGCTCAAGATGGAGAACGACCACCTTGTCCACATGGCCGCTGTGCGCCCCGAAGGCGTGCAGACATTTAACATCCCGCAGAAGTCCGTGGTCAGCAGAGACGAAACGCTCAAGGCGCTGGCAAGCCAGAACGTGGTGTCAACCTTTGCGGGGCACGACAAGACCCTGTATGAGTACGTCCGGGCCTGTGTGGGGGACGCGTCCCAGAACCGCAGACCCGTTGAAGTGCCGTTCCAATGTGGCTGGCAACTTAACAACTCCTTTGTGTACAACAACCGCGTGTTTACAACGGACGGCAAAGAGACTAGGGTGCCCATGCCCGGCCTTGAGAATATCAACCGAAACACCACTGGCAACGGCACACTGGCTGACTGGCAGTACATGTGGAACAAAGTCTTCGTGGAAAAGGTAGGGATGGATACGCACTTGGCGATTGCGCTGGACTCCTTTGGTGCGCCGCTCATGCGGTTCACGGAGTATGAGGGCTTCGTCTGGCATGTTGCTTCGCAGTGGTCTGGTACAGGCAAGTCGCTGGTACTGAGCGCCAAGGCTGGTGTATGGGGGCACCCCCTGCGCTACCGCACCGGCAAAGGGACATCCCCTGTTGCAATGCAGCAAAGGGCCGGTCTGCTCAACAGCATGCCGCTTCTCATTGATGAAGTAACCGCTACACAACGCAACGACTTGGAGTGGATGCCAATGTTTGTCTTTGACTTTGCCGAAGCGCAAGGCAAGGAGCGCATGGAGTCTGGGGCCAACAAAGAACGTCTGAACAACACATCATGGAAAACAACCTGTACAACTACGTCAAACGAAAAGCTGACCGACTACATGGCGGGAGCACGCAAATTTAGCTCCAACGGCGAACTGCTGCGGATGCTGGAGTGGAACCCCCACGTCAAACTGGTGTGGACTCCCGAAGAGCGCACCGCCTTACTCAACATGAAGCGCAGTTATGGCGTGGCGGGGGAAGCATGGGTACGCTGGCTGGCGGTCAACCAAAAGACAGCGGCGGATGTAGTAGCCAAGGTGCATGCCCACTTGAAGAAGGCTTTGCGGTTCACCGATGATGAGCGGTACTGGCATGCGGGCTGCACAACAACGGTGTCTGCGGCCATATTGCTGCGCAAAGAGTATGCTGGCATACTGGACGTGGAGATCAACAAGGTCATAGCGTCCCTCAAGCTGCTTGTGGACAAGGCCCGCAGCGTGGTCAAGAGCAGCGTACGCACGGCAGAGGATGTGCTCAACGCGTACATTGGCGACAACTACGGCAGCTTCATTGTCATTAAGCGGTTGGAAGGCAAGATACTAGCCTCGTGGGGCGACAACGGCGACATTGTGGACAGGTCAATCACACGTTCCAAAGTGCTGGGCCGTGTGGAACACGGCATGCTATCCCCCGGCTACCGCGAGTTTTACCTTGAAGAGCAGCTATTGAAGAAGCACTGCGTCAGTATGAGCTTCGGGTACGACGAGTTCAAGACGCAGATGGAGGGCTCGTTCAAGGTGTCCTACGTCAAGAAAAATATGCTGGGCGGAACCAATGGCCCGCTAATGCGGGTCAACGTGATGCACATAACCTTTATGGACGAAGTGTTTGATGGAAATAATTTATCCGTGGGCGAAGCTAAGGCAGGGTGAAGGCTTCTTCGTGCCGGGGCTGGACGTTGAAAAGGTGAGGGAGCTAGGTCTTAGAGCCGCACTCCCTCACCGCATCAATGCTCAAGCAATCGTCGGTATCAAGGAAAACCAGTTAGGTGTATGGTTTTATCGGAAATTTCACGTATCGCGTTTGCCAAGCCGATCTTCATCCGCCTGATCTCATCTAACTGCTCACGCTTTTCTTGTGCGGACATATCAGACGCATTGATTGCACGCTCAGCTTTGGTCAGCGTGTTCATGTTTGACTTGAACACATCCGATATTTCTGCCTGCATGTACTCATTGCCGCGCCGCTCCAGCAAGGCGTTGCCTCGGTTATCTTGCCATCTTTCATCAAGTTACGTACAGAAGTGCGGACTTGCTCGGCCTCGTTCATGCGTTCATAGACTGAGTTGATGATGCCGCCCGCATCATTGGGCTGGAACACGCCGCCAACAACCGGATACTCGGACAGACGCTTAACTGCCTTCTCTGGCGACTCACCAACCGGAACGCCAAGGCTGATAGCCTGCATGAACGCCAGACCCAGCGTGCCTGTGTAGCCGTTGATAAGCGCCTCAATCTTGATTGGGGAAATGCCCAAGGAGCTACCAACATACTTCGCGGCCTCGGTGGTGTTGTTGCGGTACTGCTCTTCAGGCAACTCGCGCTGCTCCCGTGCGGACAGGATGTCGCGGCCTGTGTAGAACGACTTGCCAAGACCAACCTCAATGGCAGGCTTGAAGAACTGCGGAATACCATAAGACGAACCGCCCGGCACAGTCTGGAGCAGTATTTGCTTGAACGCTTTGACTGCTTCCTCGCCGCCATGCTCCGTGGTCATGGAGTTGTACAACGCTTCGGGGAGCGCTTTGAAAATGTATCCCACCTCAAACGGTACTGGCACGCGTACAGGCTCGTCAACACCGGGCACTCGCACAAACCAGTTGCCATACTTCTGGTCAGGCGTAGCGTTTTGGTAGGCTTCGTCATCTTCCATGTGTACGGCGTAGGCCAACGTAATACCCGCCATGAGGGCACCGCGCTGCAACATTTTCTCCCGAATACGCAGCTTGTCATTGAACGGCATCTTGCCGGTCATGGCTTTGTACATCACGTTCAGACCTTGAATCTGCGCATTAAAGAACGGGATCAGGGCGTTGGCTACGTGGATACTGGGGGAAGCACCGCGCTTGTTAAAGTTCATGGACTCCAGCGCCATCAGCGTAGCCTCCATCTCGGACAGCCCTTGCTCAATGTAACTGTTGTACTGGGCACGGCGGGTAAGCGCATCGGCCTCCATACCAGCGGCTTCCAGCTTGCCAAGCGCAGACATCCAACCCGGCTTGTCATCTGCCATGTCGCGCAGAATCATGCTCAAGTCTTCGCTAGTACCTTTGAATTGCTGCCCGCCAACAATGCCGCGTTTCTCCAGCGTACGTTTAGCAGGGCCGCGCAGCTCTTTCAATGCGCCTATGACGGGCAAGAAGTCAGCACCGGAGATAAGCGGAGCGGCCAGCGAGTCACGGAACAACTGCTTACCTATGTACAGCGGGCTGACCACAATACCTTTGCGCAGAAACTGCGCTGGCATAGCCATAGCGCGGAGCAGGAACGGCATCTGTGTTGGGATACCCTCCATGCCTTTGACCAAGATGTCAGCGGGCACGCCTGTCTCAAACTCCTTGTTGCCAATCTTAACCTTCTCGGTGTGGATAATTGCATAACGCTCACTGCCGTCAATTTTAAACTTGACCACATCAATGCCGGAGTCTTTCTTGACCAGCGTTGCAGCCTTCAAATCAACCAACTCCATAACAGCATTTTTGGTAGCAAGGTTGCGCATACCCATATCGACCAACAGGTTGGTGTTCTGCACCGAGCTAGTCATAAAGTCAAGGATAGGCTGATCGCCGCCAACCAACTCTTGCAAATACGGCTGCTCCTTGATGCTACCAATGTAGATAGGCGACTCGCTGCCAATAAGCAACTCGGCCACGCCACCACGTTGACGATAGAACGGGATGTAGTCATCCTCACGAATAAGCCTGTTTGCAGTAGCTTGGTCAAGCGCACCTGTGTCCACAAGAAACTTAATCAGGTTGCGGTTGTACTCGTTGTATTCGCTACGGGCTTTGTTAAATACGTCTTTCAACGGTTTGTTTTTTTCTACCAAAGCAGTAACTTGGTCAAGATCAGCCTGCGTAAGAATTGGCTTGCCTTCTTTGTCAGTGCCAAAGTTCAACGAGTCAATACCTTTGTTGGCGGCACGAATCGCAGCAAGATATGTGGTAAATATCTGGTTCACAGCCTCACCATTACCAATGTATTGCTTGGCGTCTTTCAACGTGGTGACCACACCGGACAGGCTTGCGCCATCTCTGCTCTCAACCATGCGCTCAATCTGGCCGTCCTTGCGCGTTTTCTCTACAAGGGCTGGCGCACCATTGGCTACAGAGTCGGACACAAGGTTCATGCGCTGGTCATACTGGCGCAAATAGAACATCATCTGGGAGCCGCGCAGTTCAGGCAAGTAGTTTTTTAAACGTTCAAACCCAGCAAAGCGGTCAACGAGTTGTGTTTCAACAGCCAGCCCGGTAGCATTAGCTTTTACCTTGTCCCACCACGAACGGTTCTGCGCAACGATGCGGCTGGTGACCTTGCTGGCGTCCTCAAATTCCGAGTTGTTGTACTTGGCTTTGCGGGACAGGAGTATTACATTTTTGTCTGTTCCAACAGGTTCAATGTTGTGCGCAATTATTTCTGGGCCTTCGTCCTTGTCTAAAAAGTCAACGTAGTTGTAAGTAGATTTTTTTGTAACAAGTTTTTTGCGTGAAGAACCATCAAGAAATTTATTGCCTGATATGCCGTACGCAGCCATTAGCTCCGATGCAATCCGGGAGCTTTCAACAGTAGCCGCAAGTGTTTCGTAAAACTCCGCACCAGTAGCGCCTTTTAGCTGAAGCAACATTAAAAACTTTTCCCGCTGAGCACCCGGCATATCTTCATAAAGATTTTTTAATGCGGCATACACTTGTGCAGACTGCTTTTCAACTTTTGCATCCCACAACAGGTATGTGTTCTCTGGACGCGTGTGCAACGTACGAACCATATAACCCGTAGGTTTTGGTATTGGTGGGGCACTCGGAGGGTTAAAAGTAAAGTCCTCGGGGCTTAGTTGTTTAACGCCTTCTAAAATTTTTTGTGCGTCTTTGTATATGCTAGCGTATACACTGTTGTTAAGCTCGTCTGCAAAAAGTTGAACAGTTTGTTCCGCGTCTTTAGTAACTTCTTCAATAGCTTTGTTTACTATTTTCGGCGTTACAACGTCTTTGTTTTTATGTCGTAGCCAGTGTAAAACATCACTTGCAGCAGCTTTTATGGAATTGTTTTTTTCTGTCCATATGTCCAGCCACTCATGCCCTTGGTACAAAATTTCATTGCTTAAAACTTTAAGTTTTGCAAGATTTAAATTACTAAGAAAAGTTTTTTCCTCGGGGTCAATAGGGTAGCGGCCTTCCGACATATCATCGCTATACATGTTCAGTGCATTTTCCCATTGCTTTGCGGGGGACTCAATATCGTCCTTAACACGCTCAATATTTCCCAACATTTCTGCAACTGTGTAGGCGTATTTATGCGGTATTCCGCCAAGTTCTTTATTTTTGTTTGTTTTGTCTCGTGCAAAATCTAAAAATTCTTCTGAGGTGTGCCCCCCAAAAGTTGGCTCTTGCGTTTTGTACCATGCAACTATTTCTGGAAGTCTGTTCCATGCCGCTTTTTGTTTGTCTGCTTCTGTTTTTCTGTATGTGTTTGCTACACCTTGGCGCTGTGCACGGTACGTGCCCCAGCTATACACCTGCGCACCTTCACCCGAACCCATGTAGTCAAAATCAAACATGTAAAATTTAGCGCCCGTGCCGTGCCATGTTCCTTTAAGTTCCAACTGGGCGCAGCCATAGGCAAAATTAACCAAGTCGCCTGCTTGTAAGTTGGTGGGGTTAACGCCAAAAGCATTAAGCGCTTTCTTAAACGCCGTAACAACCATGTTCAACCAGTTGCGTAGCGTTGAGCCGCCTTTAAGGCCTTCCGGATTAACGCCCATCTGCACGGCTTCTTCTACGGCGTACGCCAGTAACTCGTCATCAACTTGCGATTCGTCCGTGTTAGCCATCTCAACGCGGCGTTGTGCGGCCTTACCAACCTTCTCTTCAATGGAGCCGTCAGTACGCTGCGCCCACTGCTTTACTTGATTGACCAACGCTTTGTACTGGCCTTCGTTAAAGAAGTTGCGGAACCCTACGTGCACACCAATCTCGTGGAGCAACACGCCAAGCCCGTGACCCTTACCAATATTTTCAGCAAACAAAACCGCTCTGTCCCCTTGTGCAAACCCTTTGGCGTCTGGTGGAATTTCTTGACGTAGCTTGTCTTGCAGTTCGGGTTTTTGCTGTTGTATGTAGTCCTCTACGCTGTTGTAGATTTTTACATTGCCACGGCTTGTGACACTTTCACCCATGACTTGGCGCAGTTCTTCTTTGAGCGAAGCAACTGTCTGGCCTTCAGCGGGCTTACCGCGTGAGAAGAAGCGTTCTTCGCCGCCAGTAAATATGCCGGACTCCCCCGCGCCTTCAGTAACAGTAAAGTTTTCTCTTTCAGAACGCAAAGCTTCGGATACTTTTTCCAAAACCTGAACAAAGCCAGTACGCAAGGGTTTGCCTTTGGCTTGTGCGGTGCTGCTCAACGTAGTAGCAGGGCGTTGTTTCCTGCGCGGCTTGCCTTCGCTCAACACTTCTTCCTGTGCTTCCAACGATTTAATTTCTTGTAACAACAAAATACGAACTTGCGCATTGACTATTTCTTTTTCAGTAGCCTTGTCGTTGTCAAGCACTTTTTTAAGCTCGTTGATGTCATTGGAGCCGGGGATGACTTCCAACTCCACAAGGCGGTCTGCTATCTGCGCAGCCAGTATGTTTGTCTGTGCGTCTTTAACCAACTCACGGCGCGCAGCCTCTTCTTCACGATCCAACTGCTTGATGGCTTCGTTGTGCAAACGCTTGGCTTCTTTGTCTGCCTTGGTCAGCGTCTTGGACACCTCATAAAAACGCGTAGAAAAATTAAGCTCTTCTTTTTGCAAAGATGCAAGCGTTTCTTCCGCTTTTTTCAACGCGGTTTCTTTGGCTGCACGGTCTCTCTTTGTAAGATTTTCTTTAAGCGCTGTTTGAATGTCAGCAATTTTTTCTTGCTGTTTACCAATGTCTGCTTCAATTTTTTCGTACGCTTTACGTTGTTCGCCGCTAATTCTTTTGCGGGCAACCTTGACGCCTTTACCACCCATCTTGTCTTGCCAATACTCTTCCATCTCCTGCTGCTGAGTCTTGGCCGCTGCTTTAAATTCTTCCGCACGTTTCTCTGCGGCCTTAACTACCTGCACTTGGTTCTTGGCACTTATGCGGGCACGCTCCGCAGCAAACGGGTATGAGTTTGCTTTCTTCAGTACGTCATCGCCACGGACAAACGCCAACTGGGCCTCAAGCATCTCTAGCCATGTGCGTTCGGTATCGACGTTTTTATCCAGCATGGCCTGCGCTACGGCAGCGGCCCCGTCCATTTCTTCGTAACGCTGCGTGACCAAAGTTTCCAAGTCGTCTTTTTGCTTTTCAATCTGCGCGGTCAAGTCGTTAATGACGCCTTGCTTTTCTTCAACTTTAAAAAGAAAGTAAGTCCTAAGTTGGTTTTTGTTTTGTGGGCTACCTTCCACTGGGCCTTCAAAACTCGCCTTGGCTTTTTCCAACGCTTGTTTTTCTTTAACTAACGTAGCCTCGGCTTTAGTCAGTGCATCAGACGTTTGTTTAATCAACGGGTCAAACAGCGCTGCGCGTGCAGCGTCCATGTCCTCCCGCGCCTTTTTAATTGCGTTTTCCGTAGCACGTTGATACTCACCCCGCTGCTTTTTAATCTCATCCTCGTGAGCAAGCAACGCCTTTTCCTCGGCAGTTACTGTGGGCGATGCTTTCATTGCTTTCTTAATAGCCGCTACCGCGTCACGCAGCGGCGCGGTCTTTTCGTGCATTACTTTGGCAGCATCACTGATTTCTTTGTTGGTGTCTTGCATAAAGCCAAGCAACCGGTTGTCTAAATCATCAAGACGGCGACCTTCATTTAGAGTTTTTATTGCGTCTTGAACAAGTGCGGCGCGTGCTACTGGGTCTAAACCCTTACCTTTTTCAGCCGCAAAAGTGTTTGTTAACTGATCCGCAGTCCACTTTTCTTGCCGGGCCGCAATAAACTCAGCGCTGCTAGTAATACTGTTTATGCGCCCTTGCAAACTTTCAATCTCACGCATGCGTGCTTTTATCGTGGCACTACGCTGTACACGAGCGGCTTCGGATTTCTTGAACAACGCACGGGCTTTATCTAACGCTTCCCATATGGGTTTCATGCGCGGTGACTTAGAAAAGTTAGCCGCAGTGGCACGGATGTAACCAAACTCTTCGTTGGTTTCTGGGAACAAGGATTGCTGTGCTTGCGCTTGCTTTGCGGCTTGCTTTGCGGCTTGTTGTTGCAACTTGTTGGCTTCGGCATCTTTGCCTTCTGCACGCAGGGCGTTAACCTTTGCAGCAGTATCTTTATCTAAATCAAGTCCTTGCCCTTGTTGGTATGTACGCAAACCTGCACGTAGTTCTTCTGTGTAACGGCTTTCTGGGGCACGCGCCTCTTCCTCTGCAACCTGCCCAAACTTACGCCCACGGTTAACCATTACGGGTGATGCTTCCTCGCCTTCCCGTGTTCTTGCAACCTTACGGCCTTGGTCTGTTACAACCGTGCGGGTAACGGTCATGGTTCCTAAATCTTCGCCACGCAGCAACCTATCTGCCTGCGCTTCAATAGCGTCAATTAATTCACGGGACGGAGTACCGGTATCCAAAACATCCCGCGCTCGCTCCATCAACTCCCGCAAACCTTCTTCCCTAAGAACGCCGCGCTCATCACGTCCGTATTTATCGGGGCCACCAACAACACGGGCACCGCCTTCTGGTAAGTCAACCGTCTGCAAAACCTTGTCTACTTTATTCAGAACATACTCACGAAGACGGCGTAACTCGCCACCCATCGTAGTTGCCGTTTCTCCACGGGCCTCGGCTGTCTTGGCAGTTTCTTGTGCAGCAAATTGGCGTTTCAATATGCCGGTTTCAATGCGTTTGGCTTGTGTTTGCTGCGGTGCAATAAGCTGGTTACGTGCTGCAAGCACCCGGGCTTGGAAGTGCTTGGCTTCTGCTGGGCTGATTGCTTGTGTGCCGGGAGCTAC
>Ga0214919_10008541_pt1 | contig 13452 bp, 11 predicted proteins | sample LL1503_MetaG_FD_177994 | JGI IMG/M metagenome (GOLD analysis project Ga0214919, IMG submission 177994) | Freshwater microbial communities from Lake Lanier, Atlanta, Georgia, United States - LL-1503 | ecosystem: Environmental > Aquatic > Freshwater > Lake | place: USA: Georgia | collected...
AGTAAGATTGAACTTAAAGTCAGCCATATGCCATAATCAAATGGGTTTAAATAATGTAATGTTAATGGAACAAGAAGCAGGTTTATTAAAACTGTCGCGAACTTTATTACAAATGAGCCACTTATGTTTTTTATTATTAAATTTGATCTATTATCCTCTTTAGTAAAGAAATTATTGAACATTTTATAAGATTAGTTTTTATTTAGAATTAATATGACGCATCCACTAAATCACAAAAAATATGTCCTATTAATATATGCATTTCTTGAATTCTAGCAGTAGTATTACTTGGTATTACAATATTTACATCACAAACATTATTCATTTTACCTCCATTACAGCCCGAAAGGCCAATACTAAAGCAGCCCAAAGACTTACCCTCATTAATAGCATTTATTACATTCATACTATTCCCACTAGTCGTAATCCCTATTAATACATCACCTTTATTTGCTAGTGCTTTAACTTGACGTTTAAATACATTTTCATAACCATAATCATTACTAATAGCTGTAATTGCAGATGTATCAGTATTTAAAGCTATTGAAGGTAATGGTAATCTTTCTTTAACAAATCTACCTACAAATTCAGCACTAATATGTTGGGCATCACTTGCACTACCTCCATTACCAAAAAGTAGTACTTTATTTCCATTTTTAAAACAATTAATTATAAGACTGGATGCTTCTTGAATTAATTTATTCAGCTTTGTATATGTAACATCGCTTATAATTAAATGTTCATCAAAGTTTTTTTTTATTAATAATTCTAATTCGTTCATTTGTTCTTTTTTTTAAGTAAACAGATTGTTTTAATGAAATTAAATTATTTTATGCATATAATCTGATATGCCATCTTCAAGGCTATATTTTGGCTTAAACCCTAATTTAGATTCTGTACTAGATATATCTGCTTGAGTAAAATATTGATACCCCCCTGTGTATGGATTGTTAATATATGAACATTGAAAATTAGTATTTAAAACTTTTTGAATAATGTCTGCAACATCTTGAAAACTTCTTGCGATTCCCGAACCAACGTTAAATATTCCGTTTTCATTTGAAAAACCTGCTTTCAAAGTTGCTTGAATTACATCTTCAATGTAAACAAAATCGCGTAGTATTTTATCTGATTTTTCAAATAATACTGGGGGGGTTTTGTTCATTATTTGTTTTGCAAATTGCAGTATTGTAGATGAGGTTGGACCTTTATGTTGTTCATTTGGACCATAGACATTAAAATATCGAAGTCCAATTATTTTTATTTTATCATCATCATTAATGTTAGAAAGTGTGATTTTATCCATCGCATATTTACTAAATGCGTATGGATTATTTGGATTTTCGTTTCCAATAGATAAAATTTTGTTATTTGAATTTCCATAAACTGCTGCAGAAGAAGCATATACTAATTTTGCATTCATTTTTTTTGAAATATCAATGATTTTATAAAATGTATTTATATTAGTTTTAAAAACTAGTTGCTGATCATCCACTCTTGTATCTGATATAGCTGCAAGATGAAATATTATATCAAATTTATAATTAGACAAAAGGTCTAATTCTCCATCACACGTTATATCTCCACAAATTACTTTTCCTTTAAAATGTTTAAGATTATTATAATTGCCTAGGAACTGATAATTACCATTCTGCATTTTAGTCCCGTTATTAAACGCATCAAAAACAACTATATTATATTTTGGATATTTGTCTTGAAAATGCATAGCAAGATTAGATCCTATAAATCCACCCCCACCTGTTATTAATATATTCATATTTGACTTGATATAATTATTTATAAATTTCTATAAATTATTTTAAATATAATGTTGATTTTATGCTCTGCCAATAGATTCATAGTGATAACCCAACCGCCTCATTGTATATATATCAAATAAATTTCTGCCATCAAATACAATCTTATTTTGATTTAATTGTTGCTCCATTAAATCAAAATCAGGTGTTCTAAACTCACTCCACTCGGTAGCAATGATCAAAGCATCTACTTTTTCTAATGCTTGGTATTGATTCTCGGCATAGTTTATTTTATCTCCTATCTGTGCTTTCACATTCGGCATGGCTTCTGGATCATACGCCGTTACGGTTGCACCTGCCTTAGTTAATGCTGCAATGATAGCTAAAGCCGGAGCTTCTCTAATATCGTCTGTGTTAGGTTTAAAGGCTAATCCCCATAAGGCAAAATGCTTGCCTTGAATATCGTTCTTATAATATGACTTTATCTTCTCTACTAAATGTAGCTTTTGATTGGCATTTACTTTCTCCACTGCTTTTAAAATCTCAAAATCATAATTCACTTCGTCCGATGACATGATCAATGCTTGCACATCTTTTGGAAAACAAGATCCTCCATAACCAATACCTGGAAATAAAAAACGCTTACCGATTCTATCATCAGATCCAATGCCTCTTCTTACCATATCCACATCCGCACCCATGCGCTCACATAACTGCGCAATCTCATTCATGAAAGAAATTTTAGTTGCAAGGAAACTATTAGCTGCATACTTTGTTAATTCTGAACTACGCTCATCCATGAAAATCACAGCATTTCCCTGTCTTACAAATGGCGCATATAAATCACTCATTAACTTTTTTGCTCTCTCTGATCTTGAACCTACTACCACTCTATCTGGCTTCATAAAATCATCCACCGCAACACCCTCTCTTAAAAACTCTGGATTACTCACAACATCAAACTCCCCTTTATAATTATTTTGTATCGCCGCTTTTACTTTATAAGCAGTTCCTACTGGAACAGTACTCTTATTTACAATTACCTTGTACCCCTTTAAGATTTTTCCTAAATGGTCCGCAACACCCAATACATATTTTAAATCAGCACTACCATTCGCACCCGGAGGAGTTGGTAAGGCTAAAAAGATAATATCTGCATCTTCAATGGCTTCTTCTAATTGTGTGGTGAATTTTAAACGCTCTTCTTTGACATTTCTTAAGAAGATCTTTTCTAAACCAGGCTCGTAAATAGTAATCTGACCATCCTTTAATTTATCCACCTTGGATTGATTAATATCTACACAAGTCACTTTATTACCCGTCTCAGCAAAACAAGTTCCTGTAACTAATCCTACATAACCTGTACCTACTACTGCTATTTTCATTTAAAATAAATCTTTAACCTCATTTATAGTTCGTAAAACTCCATCTTTCAACTTAATTGATTCTTGCCATCCTAATTTATTAATCTTAGATGTATCCATTAATTTTCTTAATGTACCATCTGGTTTTGTAGTATCAAAAATAATTTCGCCCTCGTAGCCAACTTCAGCAACTACCAGCTCAGCTAATTCTTTTATTGAAATATCTATACCACAACCAATATTAACCAAACCTTGTTCATTATAATTTTGCAACAGAAAATAACAAGCATCAGCTAAATCATCAACATGTAAAAACTCTCTTCTTGGTATTCCAGTACCCCAAATAGTTACATTGGGTTCATTGTTTTTTTTTGCTAAAATAATTTTTCTAATTAGTGCAGGAAGTACATGTGAATTTTCAGGATGGTAATTATCATTCGTGCCATATAAATTTGTAGGCATTGCAGAAATAAAATTACAACCATACTGTGCCCTATAACTATCACACATTTCAATGCCTGCGATTTTCGCAATAGCATAGGGTTGATTTGTGGGTTCTAAATAACCACTTAATAAGTATTCTTCCTTTAATGGCTGTGGTGCCATTTTTGGATAAATACACGATGAACCTAAAAACAACAACTTAGTAACCTTATTTAAATAAGCTGCATGAATAATATTGGCTTCAATCATTAAGTTGTCATAAATAAATTCTGCCCTATAGGTGTTATTTGCATGTATCCCTCCTACTTTAGCAGCAGCAAGTATTACAAAAGCAGGCTTTTCTTGTTCAAAGAAATCGTTAACTGCCCGTTGGTTTCTTAAATCTAACTCAATAGACGTTCTTGTAACAATATTATTAAAACCTTCTTTTCTTAATTTACGTTCTAAGCCAGACCCTACCATTCCTGTATGTCCAGCAATGTATATTTTAGCAGTTTGATCCATCTTATAATCCACTCTGTTTAATATGTAATTCCTTTTTGAAGAAAGTAATATCGCTAGCAACCATTTCTTTAACCAATGCTGCTAAATTATATTTTGGTTTCCATCCTAATTTGGTCATCGCTTTTGTTGGATCTCCAATTAATAAATCAACTTCAGTTGGTCTGTAATATTTAGGATCCACTTTAACAACAACTTTGCCTTCTTCTAATTTATATTCACTAATATTCTTAACTATATATCCTTCTTCAGATTCATCCTTTCCTCTAAATGCTAATTCAATTCCTAATTCAGCAAAACTCATTTTCACAAAATCACGAATAGTGGTTGTAATGCCAGTTGCTAAAACAAAATCTTCTGGCTTTTCTTGTTGAAGAATTAAATACATTCCTTCGATATAATCTTTGGCATGCCCCCAGTCTCTTTTAGCATCTAAATTTCCTAAGTACAAACAACTATCCATACCTAAAGCAATTTTTGCAGTTGCTCTAGTAATTTTTCTTGTAACAAATGTTTCTCCTCTTTGTGGAGATTCATGATTGAACAAAATTCCATTACAAGCATACATGTTGTATGCCTCTCTATAGTTTACTGTAATCCAATATGCATATAGTTTTGCAACTGCATAAGGAGAACGAGGATAAAACGGAGTAGTTTCAGATTGTGGAACAGCTTGTACTAAACCATATAATTCTGATGTAGATGCTTGATATATTTTAGTTTTCTTGGTTAATCCCAATAACCTAACAGCCTCTAAGATTCTTAGTGTTCCAATGCCATCTGCATTAGCAGTATATTCTGGTTCTTCAAAACTTACATGCACATGACTCATTGCAGCTAAGTTATAAATTTCATCAGGTTGTACTTCTTGAATAATACGAATTAAGTTCGTGCTATCTGTTAAGTCACCATAATGTAGCTGTAAATGTCTATCTGGAATATGCGGGTCCTCATAAATATGATCAATTCTTTGCGTATTAAACAAAGAGGATCTTCTCTTAATCCCGTGCACCTCATATCCTTTGTTTAATAAGAACTCTGCCAAATAAGCACCATCTTGACCAGTAATTCCAGTAACAATTGCTTTTTTCAATGCTATACTATTTTATAGTTATTTTATAACGCACATTATTGCGCACTAAATGTCTATTTTTTGAAATTTTTGAGCCCTAATAAATAGTTTATCAAACAGCTATAACATTTGATAAAAGTTTTAACTCCTATTTATAAATAACAATATGTAGCTATCGGTCCAATGGACCACACTAATCCTATATCACTATTTTTAATCACACTACTCACTGGGTAATTCATTCTGTGTCATATAACTTGCATGCGCCTTTTTGATATTGTCTTTGACTGTTTGCCAAGTAATATTATTAAACATAAAAGGCATCTCTTGCTTATCCGCATCTTCAAAATAAACAAGGCTCTTAAGGACTAAGAATGCAGAACCATCATTATATTTCCTTGTATAAAATTCCATAATTTTTGCAAGAGAATAGTCTTTCAACATAAAAAACAAGTCTATAAAATCTTTTTTAATTCCTCTTCCAATGATTGCATTTAGTTTCATAGCTGCAATATCATCAATAGTTGCTAAATACAAATTATCGGCTGATATTTTATTAGACAACCACTTGTATTCATAATTTACTATATCAACCTTAATCTCATTGATTAAGAGACTATGAATATTTTTAGAGTTTTTTAATGGGACAACTTCTCCTAAAGTTTTTAATTCATCAATCAAGCTATCATAATCACATGATAAATTTCCAAACAAATCGATATCAATGGATTTTCGATGTCCAATTTGAAGTGCTAAAGAAGTACCCCCAACTAGTCGCATTTCACTTAATATTTCTAAGGCATGAAGCTGTTTTAATAATCCCAGTGTGCCTTCGTCAACTGTTTCGTAGTGTAGCATCTGAAATTATTTATAGGGAGTCCTGTAATGTTAACCAAGAATGCTAATGCCTTTGGGTCTAATGACCTAAACTGAGTTGCTATTGACCCAATAGCATTTATGCCGAACCATTTTGTGATTAAATTCCAATCATTCATTAGGCCATATTCCAATACTCGTTGAACTATAAAATCTTTGTTTTTTTCTAGGTCAATAGTATTTATAGGCGTGTCCCAAAACAAATGCTTGGACAATAATTCAACTGGTTTTTTTGTTTCCTTTATTTGCATAAAATATTCTATTTCACTACATCAATTTCATAAATACCCCAAACTCTTTCAACTTATCCTCTGTAAATTCTTGGGGTAAATACAGGCCTACACGTATTTTTTTATCTATTAAAGTTTCGGCTTTTTCGATGAGATTGTACAAATAAGCCTTGTCTATATCGCCCACCAAAACCAAATCTACAAAAGGGCTGTTTTTTCCTAAAGCAAGGTCGCCGGTTAAATATACTTCATCTACATCGCCCAATTTATCCAATACATTTTCAATTATCTGATCCAAACCTACATGTTGTAAAATCACGCCCCTCAAGGATTTAAACATGGGGTGCTTGGTATTAACAGTATAATGTTTGGTCTTGGTATTAATGGTTTCGGTATGCTCCTGTATGAGTTGCATATCCGATAACTTATTTAGCTCCAAACGCACCGTATTACTACTTACGCCTAAATCACGTTCCAAACCGCGCAAATACACAGTACTTGCTGGGTTGAGTAGTAATTTGGTAAGAAGTTGTACTCTAATTTTTCCAGTAAAAATTTTATCTAAGATCATTGGGGTAGATGAATAGCTCAATTAGGTATAAGACGGCTCCGCCGTTCTGAGTCACATGAAAGATGAAAATTACTCAATTCAATATTATATAATGATGCAATATTGAGTAGTAAAAATAAGAATAAACGAGTATATTACAAAAAAATTAAATGCAAATATTAGTTTGCCTTAGAAATCTCTACCCCCCCGTCATATCCAATATCTTGGTTTTAAGGCTAGGGTCTAAGCGCTCAAATATGCTATTGTTACTGATAAACTCAGGCACTAATTCCTTCATTTTACCTACGAGTTCCATTTCATTGGAAATTTTTGAAGCTGAAGTCACTAACAACCTAAGATCATTAAAGTTTTCATTAATGCTTGCAAGTGCCACTTCCCTCACTTTAGCAATGAGTATTTTATCGTGGTAAGTGGCCAAGGTATTTTCGGCGTCGTTTAATAATTCCTCATATAATTTTTCGCCTGGTCTAAGGCCGCTATAGGTTATGTTAATATCAATATTAGGAATCATACCATATAACCTAATCATCTTTTTAGCAAGTTCCGCAATAGCAACCGGTTGTCCCATATCAAATACAAATATTTCACCTCCATTGCCCATACTACCTGCTTCTAGTACCAATTGGCATGCCTCAGGTATGGTCATAAAATAACGAGTAATATTTGGGTGTGTAACTGTTAATGGACCACCTTTTTCAATTTGGTCCTTAAACCTATTTATCACCGATCCATTACTACCAAGTACATTACCAAAACGAGTGGTAATAAATTTAGTAGCAATATTTTTTTCATTGGATAAACCTTGCACATAAATTTCGGCCATGCGTTTACTGGCACCCATTACATTGGTGGGGTTAACCGCTTTATCGGTACTAATCATCACAAACCTTTCGGCATGGTATTTAACCGCTAAGTCGGCCACTATCTTGGTACCTATTACATTGTTTCTTACGGCTTCTGTAGGGCAAAGCTCCATCATAGGTACATGCTTGTAAGCTGCTGCATGATATACATAATGGGGTTTGAAGCTATCAAACAAACCTTCGATTCTTTTTTCATTGGTAATGTCTGCTAAAAAAGAAATGCAATTGATCCGTGTGCCTCGTTCTTGCAATTCTAATTCAATATTGTGTAGTGGGGTTTCGGCCTGATCACACATAATAATCATTTCAGGTGCATAAGGAATGAGTTGACGAACAATTTCACTACCAATGGAACCTGCTGCACCTGTAACTAGTACTCGCTTGCCTTTAATTTGTGAACGTATTTGATTGTTGTTAATAACAATGGGGTCACGCTCTAATAAATCCTCAATCTTAATGCTTTGTAATTGATTACTAGTAAACTTACCTTCGGCCCAACGGTCATAAGTAGGTACACTTAATACTTTGATATCGTGATCCAGACAAAAATCAACTAGCTCATTTTTTCTTTTGGTAGGAATGGTAAAGCTGGCGATAATTAATTCATCAATGGGCTGGATGGGAACTAGTTTGGTAAAATCTTCGTAGCGAATTACCTGTATGCCATTTAAATTTTTCTTCGTCTTCTTTTTATCATCATCCACAAAAGCAACAATATTAATATTGCTAGCGCCATCATTCTCTAACACACGTTGTGTAGCCACCCCTGTATCGGCAGCACCAAAAATAACTACATTCTTTTTTTTCATTTTGTAGTTTTTGGCATAGGCAAACAAAAACTTTACCAGTACACGGTAGCTTACTAATATCAAAAAGCTAAAACCTGCATACACAATTACGACCACGCTGCTCAATACAAATTCCTGACTGTACCTATAAGAAACACTATTTACAATAAACAAAATAGCTGCAGAGCCTATCACAGATATACTAATTCTAAAGGCATCCTGTATACCCGTATACCTTACAATGCCTGCATAGGTTTTAATAGATGTAAATACCAAGGCATTGGTAATAAACACCAATACAAAAGTATTTAAAACCGCTTCCCAGCTTAAGCCCACCAAGGTTAGGTTTTGTTTGATGGCAATGGCTAGGAACAGCGAGAATAAAGTACCCCCAATGTCTAATGAAAATATTATCCACCTAGGGACAATACTAAAATTTTTAAACATGATTTTTGGATTTGATGGATGCATACAACGGGGGGATTGTATTAATTAATTTAAAGCTTATTGAAAGATAACTAAGCCAATAGTTTTTTATACATAGTTGAAAAAACCAAATACAAGACAGTTAAAAACCCTGCTAAAAAGCCACCTAAAATAAGCGACTTTAACTTACCCACTTTTTCTTTTTCAAGTGGCAAGATAGGGCGGTCAATGACCTGGATCAAGGGTGTCTCTTTTCTTAAAGTAACCTTGGATAGTTCCAATTGTGCCACTAACTGAGTTAAGATGGCAGTATTGGCTTGTACATCTACCTGCCTTCTTTTACCTGGTGAACTTTTTACATTCAATGCCGGATTCAAATTGTATACATTATCGCTAGCAGCAGCAACCCCTGTAATGGCATTGTTTAATTCGTTGCGTATACTATCAGTTTGCCTTTGTAAAATTTCGGTATTTAGTCGAGATTTTTTACTCTTGGTTTCGATATAAAATTCGGTAGTTTCCTTGGCTAGGTTTTCGCAAAATAATTTTGAAAACATTTCACTTTCACTTATTACTTCAATATTAGTGATAGATACTTTTTTATCTTTTTGAGTAATGGCTAAGCCATTGCCACTAGTTCCTTCTTTCACTAATGCTTTATACATAGTTTGCAAGATCGAATCCTGTTGCAAACTAAAATTAGCTCTATCAGCATTGGGTAAAAAAACTATGTTTTTTAATTCAGGTTTTTTAGTCCATTTTTCTCTTAGTTCATTAATTTGAATATAGTATTCTGCCAAGCTAAGGGTATCGCCTTTGATTACAATGGGGTTTAATAAAGTTTTCTCTACTAGCAGTCGGCTTTTCATAAGTTCCATTAAATTGGTTCCTGCAAAAGCACCACCTCCACTAGATCCTAAATCAATACCAAAACTGCTGGCTAGGCCCAAGGCGCCTCCTAGGCCACCTCCACTTCCTTTATCTTCTTCTAAAGCAAAAGTTAATACCGCTTTATAAGTAGGTTTTTGAAATAGGGCATACACTACACCAATAGCTGCTCCTAAAACACCTGCAAGAAAAATAATTTTCCATTTGGTTTTTAGAAAAGCTACCCATTCCTTTATTTTTTGAATCAACTCCTTTAAAGAAATCTCATCATTATTTTCATTAGTAGTATTGGTGCCCATATTTATATTTTCTGCCATATTGAATATATTATTTAGACAACAATTTTGCAGTAGCTAGTGCAGTAAACACCTGAGCTAACACAGTAGTAAAAGTTAAAACGGTAGTCAATGGCTTATCTAATTTTTCATTGGTTTCAGGAAGTACTACTTCACTGCCAGGTAAAATTCTAGGGTTAATTCTAAACAAACCAAAATGTCTGGTACGGCTTGATCTTCCATTGGCATAAATCACATAGGCTCTTCCACGGCGTGCATATTCAGAAATCCCTCCCGCAGAGGAAATACATTCTCCAATGCTTAAGCCATCCCTGTACACAATATTGGTAGGTCTTAAAACTCCACCGCTAATTTTTACACGGTTGTCCATTTTAGGAATTACTATTTCATCCTTGTCTCTAAGTACTAAATCGTATTCAGAACCTGGATTTTTTACAATTTGACTAATGTCAATGGCAATTTGATAATAATCATCTTCCATTTCTTTAAATAAAATATCTAAAGTATCTTTTAATTTTTTCTTTTGAATATTCGGATCTAAAACTAAAGTGGTACTAGTGGCATTGGCAGTTTTAGTTAAGTTTTCTTTTTCAGCCTCCTGCTGTGCTTTAAATTTTCTATTGTAAGCTTGCTCAATACTGGTTTTATTTTCATCCGATTTTAAAGAATCTATATTGTTCCTGCTTCTTTTAATATAAGCACCTTCGCTGTAAGCATCGCTAATTAAGCCACCCGATCTTCGCACAATATCACTTACTCTATCTACCCTGGTGCTTAAAGTGTATTTACCTGCACTTTGCACTTGTCCAGAAATAGTCACTACTTCTGGTTTAACAAAGCCCACTTTTTTAGTTATCGTAACCACATCCATGGGTTGCAAGACAAAATTTTCATGGCCTGGATTAAAACTTAAATCACCATTAATTTCAGTGCTTAAAATAGTAGCTACTTTATTAGAGTTTACTTTATCGGTGTATTGAATTTGTCTTGCAACCTCAATTTGTTTGTTGGCAGAATAATTAAAACCACCTGCCATTAAAATAAGATCTTTCACCGTCATACTATCTACATAGTTAAACTTTCCTTGTGATCTTACTTCACCCAATAAATCCACGGTTAAAGAATCTCTTAAATCCACCACCGAATTCACATACAATTCATCCTCTCTTTCTAATTCAATATTCTCGGCTGCATTTTTTTGCAAAGCCTTGGATAAATTAATGGTAATTAATTCTTTTAATAAATTAGGTTTTAAACGAATTAGTTGCGCTCGACCAATAAAGGCATCTTCTCTTAAACCATCGGCCCTTTGGAGTAAATCACTAATGCGCATGCCTGGGGTTAATTGATACACATCGGGGCGGAACACCGCACCTGATAATTTTACTCTATTTTGAAAACGATCTAAAATTTTAGAAACACTAATCACATCCCCACCCTGTGGTTGGTATTTTAAATAATCAGCAGCAGCTAAATCTTTCACTGCTTTTTCTTTGTCATTTTTTTGAATGATTTTTACCCAAGCAGTATAAGCCGTATCATCAAAGCCACCAGCATATTGCAAATAACTATTAAAGTTTTCGTTGGATCCTATTTCAAAAATACCCGGACGCTTTACTTGTCCTTTAATTTCAAAACGGTTTTTATAAGGAGGAATACGAATTACGTCATTGTCTTTAACGGTGACCATATTGGACTGGTCGCCGTTTTTCATAAAGGCATACAAATCTATTTTTTTAAATAGCTTATTGTCTCTAATTAATTCAATATCACGGTAAGAACCTATTTCATTGGGTCCGCCTGCTTCTGCAAGTACACTTAATACATTGGACAAAGAAGATACATTTAACTTACCCGATTTTAACGCACCTATCACCGTTACTTGCACGGTTCTAATATCTCCTACAGTAATAGCTATTTTAGTTTCTCCAGTTTTAATACTAGGATAAGCGGTCTTGGCCATTTGTGCTTTGATGGCATCCGTAGCTGCTTCGATATTTAAACCTGCCACTTTTACTTGACCCACATTGTCTATTTGTACACGGCCTTCCTTAGTTACAGTTAAATCGCTGGTATATTCTTGAACGCCATAAACTACTAAACTTAATACATCACCAGGTCCAACTATATAGCTAAGTGGTGTAGCCATGTTTTGATTGCCTGCATAACCAGTAGTGGTTTGCGCAAACAATTCCGATCCATAAATCAAGGGATTAATTTTAGAAGGCTCCAAAAATTCTAAACTAGTGCTATCTGTTTTGGTAGTTAAATCGGTTCTTTTTTTATTGGTTTTTTTAGTAAGCGGCGATTTATTGGTATTGTTGGCTCCTGCTTTTGCACTGCTTAGCTTGGCTTTTAACTTTGCAAACTCGGTAGCAGGCATCCCTTTGGCGATGGCTTGTTGCTCTACTTGGTCAATGCTTAGGCCTGCTTGTTTTAACTGTCCTTGAATTTGACTAATTTCTACATCGGTTAAAGCATCTACTTTGACTGTACTTAAGTCCTTGGAAGACAATAGATTAGCTCCAGCCTGGGCCTGAACGCCCAAAGAGCCTAGGGTTAAAACCAACAATAGAGTGCTTACAAAAAGCAGCTTAAATAATTTCATAATTTAACTAATTTACATTTTTTGATATGGCTTCGCCTTGCTTAGTCCCATAAGATACATGAATGACTAATACACAATGATGTATGCGAATTATAATCGGTACAAAAATAAGAAATAAGCTTGTATTTAAACCATTTATAATAGGATCAAATAGGCTAGTTTACTCATTCTTGAATAAGGTTCGGGGGGATTGGTGCAAAGATAAACTATAAGCTTGATTCTATCTATTTATAGTTGTTAAAAGATGGAAATAATATACAATAATTATATTATTTGTAATAATTTGATTATCTGTAATTAATTATAAATGATGCTTGGTCCCCTTTTTGATTTTGGTTAAGCAAATTAGCCCTCGACCTCCAATTTTTATAGACAGCATTTGAAAAATGACCATCTTCCAACAATGTTAAATTCTGTTGATATTGTTCACTAAATTTAAATTGATAATCGTTGGAATCGAATTCTATGCTTTCCATTTGAAAACCATGATGGCTGATTAATTGACTAAAACTGGATAATGAGTGAATAAAAAAATGCCTGGGTGCATCTAGCTGATACCAATTCACTCCATACATTTTCCATGCTTCACCACCAACGATAGGTATGCGTATTAATACTTTTCCATCCTTATTTAAAACACGCTTCAATTGCGTAAAAATAAAATCTTGGTCCTCTATATGTTCCAAGCTATGATTCATAATAATTAAATCATACTTATCATTGATTTGGTCAATAGTACAATTAAAAATTTTAATATCACTATTTAAT
>Ga0214919_10008542_pt1 | contig 13451 bp, 15 predicted proteins | sample LL1503_MetaG_FD_177994 | JGI IMG/M metagenome (GOLD analysis project Ga0214919, IMG submission 177994) | Freshwater microbial communities from Lake Lanier, Atlanta, Georgia, United States - LL-1503 | ecosystem: Environmental > Aquatic > Freshwater > Lake | place: USA: Georgia | collected...
TTAAAATCGAACTTATTGAACTATATCCATGCAAATCTAAAGAAGAATTAACTAAGAAAATGAAATCAATTTATAAAGACTACAAAGATGATTTTATGTGTCTTAACAATTCTGAATTAAATAATTCCAATAGCGAGTCTGAAAGTGAAAGTGAATCTGAAAATGTAGATTATGAATCAGATAAAGAGTCTGAAAGTGAACCTGAAGATAATGAATCTGAAGATTTAGATTATGAATCGTATAGTGAATCTGATAATGAACCTGAAGAGTTAGACAATGAAATAATTCCTAAATTAGAGAAAATAGTAGGAGAGAATAAATATAAATATGGTAAGATTTATATAATAAAATGTATAGATGGGTATTATTATATCGGTTCTACTATACAAAATATATATATAAGACATAGTCATCATAAAACATTTGCAAAAACAGAAACAAGTAAATTATACACTCATCTACGTACAATTGGGTTTGATAATGCTACGATTGAATTATTAGAACAGTATCCATGTGAGTCTGGAAAAGAATTACGAAAAAGAGAGAATGATTATATTATAGAAGTAAAAGACGATCCATTATGTCTTAATGAAAATAGAGCACATGTTTCAAAAGAAGAAAGGGCAATAACTACAAAGAAATATTATGAAGAAAATCGCGATATTATTCTTAATAGAGTAAAACAATATTGCGAAGATCATTATGAAGAAGTATTACAGAAAAAAGCAGCATATAGAGAACAGCATCGTGCAGAATTATGCGAAAAACAGAAAGAATATGCAGCAGAGCATAAAGAAGAATATAAACAATCAAGAAAAAAATATAATGATGCGCATAAAGAACATATTGCAGAGCAATGTAGAAAATATAATGATGCTCACAAAGAACAGGTTGCTGCATATAAATTAGAATGGGCTCGAAAGAAACGTGAAGAAATTGCAAAAGCTACTGAGGAAGAGCGCAAAGAACAACGTCTTGCTCGTACAAAGAAGAAAGAAGAACGATTAGCACAAGAACGAATAATAATAGAATGCGAATGTGGTGGAACATATCAACCCTATCGTAAACAACGACATATGGATAGTAAAAAACATATGTTATTTGTTAATAAATAAATTGGGATACGCCTGAAAATGTCCAGACAAAAGACAAAGAAAAGATTCAAAAATGTATGGAACAGGGATATTCCATTATTCATATTTCACAGTTGGATATATGGTATGATAAATATGATTGGGAGACAGTTATACAAGAAGAGATTACATTTCTACAAGATCAACCACCTATAAGTGTTTTCATATCAAGTCAGGATATATATGGAAACCATTGTATTGGAATTGAAAATTGTAAAATGCGAAATCCTCTAAGAAAGCCCGAAATTTAAGAAAATGAGACAGGAGGGTACTATGGTTAGTTTTTAGAACAGTATATTCAAAAAAATAATCATTTACAAATGGGTAAATTTAAATATAGAATTTACATAGGGAATCCAACCAATTTAAATCCAAGACCCAAGCCTGCGCCTTGACGTGTTGTAACACCAACGCTGGGACTGACAGCATCCAAGATAGCGAACACGACAGCAGCTAAGACAGCCAGAGTGGCTACTTCATCAAACGGCAGAGCGCGTTTAGGGATAAAAATAGCGGCGGCGGCAATAACAAGACCTTCGATCAAATATTTGATAACGCGGTTAACAATTTCAGCAAATCCGTAGCCCATCATTTCTTATATTTCATCTTAAGAAAAAAACTCATTCCGCTCTTCTAAATCAATTTAAAGCATAATGAACAAAATGCTGTAGAATATGTCTGAATCACCGAACGTTGTAGAAGATTTTTTGGATGAGGACACTGAAATTCCTGGCCAGCGTTATGTGTTATTGAGTTTTCTTAGTCCGGAGAAAGTTCTAGATAAAAAAGAATTGTTTTTCTTTAAGAAGTTTGTAGAATCATATGAACTAGATTGGAAAGTTAAGAATTTAGAGAAATTCTTAATGGATACTGTTAAACGCGTAAATGATGAATTAGATGATAAAGCACGAGAACTTGAGAAGAATGATCAAGTTGATTCCGCTGCTATTTGTCGTAAGAACCGTTTGTCAGTTGATTCAATGCTAACCAATTACATGCAATTTGTAAAGGCTAATCAGGAGTCTCTGACAAAAACGAGCATTGGTGAATCATATGATGAATTTCTGTTTAAAGAGAAGTCAAAGTTGGAAGAGGAATTTTATGCCTTGAATGAATTTCGGACTTCAATGCGTGGTGTAAAAGTTCGTGGTGTATTTGGTAATACGAAGGAGGCTGAGTTGAAGGCTAAGAAACTGCAGACTAAGGATAAATATCACAATATTTTTATGGGTGAGATGGGTAAATGGACACCTTGGGATCCTAGCCCTAATGAGGTTAAGGACCAAGAGTATAACAATGACCAACTTAATACATTGATGAAGAAATATAAGGAGAATGAAGATTCACGTGAGAAGTTTTTTGAAGAGCGAACTAAGGGTAGCAAGCCTGCTGCTAGTGGATCAGCCCTAACTGCTTCATCTGCATTTGGTAATATGTTTGATTCACAGGGTGATTTAGCACTTCAGCGTAAGGTAGAGAAAGCATCTGTTACGATTGAGCGTGTTGATGAGTCTAAGGAAGAGGCTGCATCTGCATCTGTATCTGCATCTGCATCTGCATCTGAATAAATACTAAATTATTAAATATATTCTTAAATATTATATTATAGAATATATCTATCCAATTATCATTTGAAAATATAAAGAATTTAAAAAAATATTATATTATATACTAATAATTATGCCTCTAAGGAATCATACAATACGAGTAGTAAAACCTGCATTTCGTAATGCCACGCGTAAACAGATTAAACGTGTATATAAAGGTATGGATGGATATGAAAATGATGAAAAACACGAACAATATATAACTACATATGGAGAAATGACATTAAAAGGGATTGAGCAATTAGTTAAACTTTTTGAAAAATCTCAACCAATACGAACATATCCTATAAATCAACAAACATTCTATGATCTCGGTTCAGGTCTTGGTAAGAATGTGATGATGGTTGCATCTCTAGTTCCAGGAATAAAATCAAAAGGTATTGAATTAGTTAAAGAACGTCATAATAAAGCAATGATTGCTTATCATATGCTTAAACATAAATCAAAAACAAATATTGAATTTATTTGTGGTTCATTCTTTGATTATGATATAGCAGATGCGGCATGGATATTTATTTCAAATCTATGTTTTACAGATGAAATAAATAAAAAATTAACAGAACAACTTGAAAATCAGGTAAAACAGAATACATTAATAGCATGCTCTGTAGAATTACCTATATCTACATTTAAACTTATATATACAGGTTCAATTCCTATGACATGGGAAAAAAAATCAACAATATATTTATATAAAAAACTATAATTAAGCATAATATCCAACATCAGGTACATCTCCACCTACATAACTCTTAATACATGATTGACTGGCTCCATCGCAAAATGAACCCTCGGGGCATGGTTCACCTCCATTAGGAGATCTGCATACATAATCTGTATTTGCATCAGGACGATAAGAATCCTGCATTCCACCTTGAGGCACATTTACATTCTGAACCATATTCTCAAATCCAGATGCATAATGCGGTTCCATCTGGTCAATAAAACGCACAACAATCGGTAAAAGTACAACTGCTAAAACTAAAAAGAGCAACATGCAACCGAATCCCATTGCTTTTGAGTTATTCATCTTCTAGCAATGAAAGAGTTTTTTTATTAGCGATCAGGAGTAAGAGGTAAATCAGAAAAATGAGGAAGTACTGGTGTAATATCAGATTTACAGTATCCATTCATACACCGTAGACCAGCTGGACACGATGGCAAATCTACACCACAACGTTTTGTATCGACAAATCCATCAATGAATCCATCAATATTGTTATAAGTACAATATAAAATAACAATGATAAGTGCTATTACAATGAGCTGTTTTAAACGCATTCTAATAGTATTGTGTATTTAATTATGAAAATAATCCAGATAATTTATTTTTAACATCTGTCATAGATGGCGGATCTGCATAACACATCATAGAGTAGTCAGTACTATCTTCTTTACTCTTGCAACCTCCATATCCATTTCCATGATCTTTAGTAAATTGTTCTTTTTCTTTATCATTCATTACAGTTAAAATGGAAATATCGTGTTTTCCATTTAATTGCTCACATTCTTTCGATGTATATAATCGCATAGTATTTTCAGGAAAAATAATTTTTTTATCTAATTTTATTGTAAATGGTTTATTTGTTATTCCTAATAATTTTCCATCAACACTGCAGTCACTTGGAGGCAATGATTTAATTTTATTAAGCCCTTTACATGTGTTATTACAATTTATTTCTTTACTATTTTTAGTCAGAGTACAGGTACTGTTCTTAAATTTAGCACCATCTATTTTATCACATTCTGATTGTGTATAGTATCGGCCTATAATTGCATCTTTACCATATACTATATTTTTTAATTCTGGATGCAGTGTATATCCAGCAGAGCCACAATAATCAGGTACAACCTCTTCTTTTTCAAATCCTTCTGTAAAATATAAACTGTACGCTACAACTGCATCTTTACCATATACTATATTTTTTAATTCTGGATGCAGTGTATATCCAGCAGAGCCACAATAATCAGGTACAACCTCTTCTTTTTCAAATCCTTCTGTAAAATATAAACTGTACGCTACAACTGCAATAAGAATCATTAGTATTAATAAACATAAACAATGCTTCTTGTTCATACTAATACTTCTTCTGAACATTAATCGCAGGTCCGCGTAACTTCATATTTGCTCTAGGGTCAAAGTTATTAATCTCTTCTTCTTCCTTAATACGTGAAATCATCTCGGATTGTCTCCATAATTCAGGAGCACCCATCTTAAATTCTCCATGAACTTCTGCTTTGTACCAATAAATCGTATCTTCCAATTTATTACTCTGTGTATTGTTATTAATAACCAGACATTCATAATTCTGTGTACATTGATCCATCATTTGACAGAAAAACTCAAATGATGGAAATGCAGAACCGTAGTTTTCAAACAGACGACGACGATTATTCAAATATGGTTCTCTTAGAATAAAAACATAATCAATATTTGTACGAAGAGCGGGTTGAATACCAAGAGGAAACTGCATCGTAATAATAAAAAACACCTTTAACCAACGTCCGTTCATAAAGAGATAACGAATATTCTTATCATGAGTCCAGGAATCATCATACATACAATCATCCAAAATTAAAAAGGCACGGGGATCAATATTAGATTTCATACCACGTCCTTCATCTTGTTGTATCCGCGCCATGACCAATTTCTGACGTTTTACAAAATTTGATAAAATAATAGCACTATATTCACCATGAATAAACATGGGTGGAACAATCTTTTTAAAGAAGCCGTTTGACTCTTCTGTACCTGAAATGACGCATCCTAACGGTATATCTTGATGATGAAAGAGTAAATCACGAACAAGCGTAGACTTACCAGTACGACGGCGGCCAATAAAAACAGCAACTGCATCTTGTGGAATTGATTTCATTACAAACTTCCGGAGATTTACGTTTACACCACCCTGTGATGCCATTCTAATACAATATATATTTCATATGCGTACTCTTTTCAACACATAAGTCTACGAATCAATAAGATGTTATCAGTAGTGAAGTCTATTAAGAAAGAACAATGTAGAGAGTGTGATATTTCAGAAAATGATAGAACATCATTTGGAACAATTGAACACATACAACGATACAATCCTATGTTAGAATTATTTCCTCATCCTGAAGATGTCAAATCAAAAATGAATTTAGAACTTCCTTCTAAATATCAAATCTGTTATTGGAAAGAAGAATATAAACCCAATTTTTGGAAAGCAAAGCGCATCCATAATGGTCATGAAGAAGTATGTAATGTATATACTAAAATTGTTCATTTATTAAATCCTATTGACATTCTTCGTGAAAAATATGCAAATCCTGTCCATCCATTTCTTCCACAAACAACAAATCAATGGAAAGATACTGTACAAAAAGTACATAGTCAGAATAATCAGGCATATATTGATTATTTGTTGAATTTTACTCTGAGCAGATTCCGTGAAATGGATCTGACTCCTCACTGTGTTTTGTTTTATGGATCATTTACAGGTATTAGTCGAAAATATAAGTTTAATATTACGAATGAATATGATACATATCGTAATTGTAGATGGTTTTGGAATGGATTAGAAGAGAAACGTGCAAAAATTGTTGTAAATGAAGATACACCTGAAACTATTTATAATGAAATTATTACGCCTCCATTTGAGAATGATGAAGAATTAGAAGAAGATGATATTAATGATGTAGAATCAGTTGGATCAGCTACATCATTTTCATTTGATGATATTAAACAAGATGTAACAGAATTGGTATCAGATCCACCTGATACAGTTCTTAATGCAACAGAACTTGAAGATTTTGAATTAAATATTATTGATAATCAATCTGATATTAGTAGTGAAGACGAAGACGAAGACGAAGACGAAGACGAAGACGAAGACGAAGATGAAGATGAAGACGAAGAAGACGAAGACGAAGACGAAGATGAAGAATTTGAATTAGAAATTGGGTTGGAACTATCTAATATTCCTATTATTACAATTGCACAAGAAGCACAAGAAGGAATTATGGATACACTTATTGATGATGATGAAATTGATGGTCATGAACATGGTACACTTGAGTGGGAACAAAGATGGGTTGCATGGTTATTTCAAATTATTTCTGCGTTAACGTTTCTTCAAAGTACTTTACATTTTACACATAATGATTTACATTCAAATAATATTCTATGGCGTTCAACTGATAAACAATATTTATATTATAAAGCAAAAGATGAAACTATATGGCGTGTCCCTACATATGGAAAAATCTTTAGCATTATTGATTTTGGTCGTGCAATTTTTCGTTTAGGTAAGAAAGAGCATATTTCAGACGATCATTGGCCTGATCAAGATGCAAGTGATCAATATAATTATGGATCATTTTATGACCCTAAAAAACCTAAATGTAAACCAAATATGTCATTTGATTTATGTCGTCTATCAATTAGTTTAATTGATGGTCTATTTGATGAAGTACCATCAAAGAAAAAAGGTAAAACTATTATGAGTAAAGAGGGTTCATGGAAAGTATATGAAACTAAATCTGAACTATATAATTTACTATGGAGCTGGACAGTGAATGATGCAGGCGAAACTATTTATGAAGACCGTGATGGTAATGAAAAATATGAAGGATTTGATCTATATGTTCGAATTGCACATGATGTTCATAATGCAGTTCCACGCGATCAATTAGATAAGCCCATTTTTAAATCATTCTTATGGAATGCGCAAGAAGAAGTTAATGATAAGGTTTATTCATTGGGTATTTAATTCGTATTACCTGTAGCATTAGGTAATAATGCACAAGGACATCCATTGTCAGCTAATACGATGCCATTACCTTTTCTGTAATATACCATCTGTCCATTTTTAATCTCATTAACAATGGATTGGTCTACAATACCGAGTGGTTTAGTATATTTAACATTAGGGTCATTATTATTTGCAACATTATTAATGTATGCTCCAGATTCTGCTTTATATTTGCGACGCATAGTTAATAATGAACTATCATATATTGTCGTAGACATTTTTCTATCTAGGTCTAATATTATCTTCCAATTAATCTAGGCGGACCAATTTGTAAATCAAAATCGGTATTTGAATTAGATAATGTAGGTATAGATGGCATTTCAAATGCAGGAAAAATATCGGGTATTAATACACCTACAAATGCAACAAATATAGATCCACTAATAAAATCTTGTAGATATTGAATATTTCTGTATTCTTTATCTTTATATTTTGAACCAAGAAAGCTCAATACAATAAATAAACTACCACCAACAAATATCCATGGAAACCAGATTGGTATCATTTAATCAAAACAAGTTATAAAATATTATAGCATATGACCGCGTTTATTTAAAGTTCTTCATAACCATCCAATGGCGATGATTCAATTAAATCATCTATTTCATCACAATCCTCGGCTAATAATGATACAGGGGGTGTATCTAAAATTTCGAGATCCGGAGATGAATTATTTATATCTGCATCAACCATTGCAGATTCATCGGGATCTTCACTACTAAATAGAGTATTGTACTTTGCAAATGATACAGATGGTTTCTTATCAAGATTTATTATTTGAGGGGATTCATTTAATTCAACGAATGGCAATGAAGCCGCAACTTTATCTAATGCAGATTTAACAGTTGATAGCACTGTATTTGACTCTTCTATGCATTCATTTGATTCTGTTAAATGTTCTTTGATATCTACAGGTTCTTCCATGGCTAATGATTCTGTTAGTTCTTGATCAAGTTCTGCTATATTCAAAGACTCTTTTAGATCTACTAGTTCTGGTAAGGATTCTTTTGTTTCTGAAACAGGTTTAGTAGAATTTGCACTATCAAGTTTATTAATACTTACATCATCATCGCTATCATCATCCTTTGCATAGTCCTTTGCATCATTATTCACCAAATTCTTCAAAATAGATTTTACAGGTACTAAACTACGAACAGCTTGTAGAATACCTTCACTTATAATTCCTTCTATAGCCTTATAATTCTGTTGACGTTCAACACCTGAAATATCTTCACGAAACAGATATGTAGAGCTCCACAGTAATTTTGAAATTTCACAGAGTACTTTAAATAAAAAGTGTTCTACTTTTGGAATTGTAATTTCAACCTTTTTATTATTAGCAGATAAACGAATCGCAGTTAATACTTTAGTATGGGCAATAAATACAGCTGTCAATAAATCTTCTAAATAATCACAACCAGTATTCCCATGAATTGTATTAATCTCATTATGGACTTTCTCCATATTCCAATCATGAATTTCATTCAAATATGTTTGAAATTGCCATAATACTTTTTTAGATTCAGATACTTGTTTTGCCTTTGTTAATAAATCAACAAAGAATTGAAAATATGCAGGAATTAAAAATATACATAATTGTTTTGTATATTCCGTACGTGTATCCGAATAAACTGAAACAATCGAATCCATATTCATTCTTCTTGTTTCACGGTTGTTGCCGAGACCTTATATAACGCGCTTGATAAAAATGCCCATGACGAACCAGAACATTCAATACATTTGCCGTAGTCCTTTAGAATATCTTCATTTGACAGCAGGGATTTTATTAAAATCTCTGGATGATATCCATTTTTTATATAGGATACAACGTGTTCAATAGAAAGATTTTCCAACTCCATATGCTCTTTACATGACTTTTCTAAAGTTGAACGCCATATTTCAGGATATTCTTGTTGAAGAGTTATACATTGTTTTGCACGACGATATGATAAATCATTGTATGTTAGATATTGTATAATTTCAGAAGAATTAACATTTTTAAATGTAGATATATATTGTTCTAATTGAGTCAATGTTGGTTGATTAATACGTTTAATTTTACATCGAGAACGAATAGGTTCCTGAAGACGACATGCATCACGACATTCTAAAATAAATAATACATCTGAAGCATGTGTTTCTAAAATGCGACGTAAAAATGCTTGTGCTTCTGGAGTTAAATCATCTGCACCTTCTAGCCATAAAATAGCAGGTTCTGTACGCCGTGCCCAAATATGTAATTTTTGTCGTCCATCACGTAAAGTACGATCTTTACGACATGGGCAAATAAAAAGTTGTTTTTCCAATGTTTTTGCATATTGTTGTATCCAGAAACTTTTACCAGACCCTGGTGGCCCAGTTATAATAATAGGAATATTATCCATTAAGTAATAACCATGTATATAGGTTTATATTCTTATTTATTGTATACTATACATTAAATAATCACGATAATAGATTAAACCATAATTAATATTTTTAGTATAGAGCATAGTATGAACAATATCCTCATGTGCATTTAATTGCTTAATCTCTCGTGTAGGTCTAAATAAATCATTTAGTACTTTAATATATGATGTAATATTTACAAATATAGTTATTGCATATCGTAATGAATAAGATGGTGCATGTAAATATTCAATAGTATAAATTGAAATAGGACTGTATTCTATTTGTGATTTTAAAATATCAACCCATCCAGGAACCTCTTCCTGTAGTTCAGTATACATCGTATCATATGGTTGTTTATCTCTTTTTACTCCACCACCTAAATCGCCAATTACATGGCCATGTTTCTTACCGTTTTGCCAAAATATATCACATAATATATGATATATTTTGTCATCTACTTTGCACCAAGGAATTATACCAATTCGTGCACCATGACCTGCAGGTATTGCTTTTAGTTCAGTAAGTGTAATTTGTTTACCAACAATATGCTTATCATTTGATTTATGAACAAATTGTTCAATACCACCTTTAATGAATTGCGTCATTGATTATAGCTGTTCAATAAATATCTGTTCAATTTTCTTTTTGTCAATTTCATTATCATATACAATCCCTACAACAAGATTATCTCGTATGAAATATTTATTAATAATTTTATTTACTTGCTGAAGGGTTATTGATTTAATATAAGCATCATATACTTTATTAAAAGGTACTTCATTAAGTTTTAAAATAGTAGAAATACCATTATATTCTGCAAGAGTATCTAGCGATTGTAAATCCATTAACATATTACCTTTAAAATTACCTTTTGCTACTTCTATTTCTTTTGCAGAAACACCATTTTTAATAAGATCTTTAATTAATTGTAATAAAATGGGAATAACACCTAAATCTGTACCATCTGCCAATAATTTTTTAGGATCAGTTTCTATATGAAAATTAAAATAACCAGTATGCTCATGATGTGTATTCTTTGCAGAAGAACGATATGTTAAACCACGTTTTGTACGAAATATTGTAAATAATCTACCACTAAATCCATTAAGAATATGTTTTAAAATTTTAAGGATATATTTATCATTTGAATTAGCACTACATGTTCGAAATCCTACATGTAAAATAGTTGCAGCAATTCCCTTCTTTTTATGATAAATGAAATGATTATTAATGGGGTCTATAGAGAGTATTGGATAAAAAAATATATGCGCAGGATGAGATAATACTGTATTCATAAAATAACTTTTTTTAAGAAATTCGATAATTTTTGCAAATGAAATATTAGATACTATACTGCATACCATATTGGACGGTCGGTAAAACCATTTATACCACTGATATATATCTTCATATTTTAAATATGTTGGAGTTGGATGATAATCTATAATATCAATTGGATTTTCATAAGAACTTCCTTTGAAATATAATTTATCTAATCCTTTTTCTAACATATAACTATTATTATCTTTTGTGCGAATATTTTCTTCAACTACAACATGTTGTTCTTTATAAAATTCTTTTTTAGAAAAAGATGAATTCATTAACATTTCTGATAAAAGCTGCGTACAATGTTCTATATGATTATCATCACATGACAAAGTATAAGTTGTATATCGTTTTTCAGTATATGCATTAAAATATGCACCAATTTTATTATATTCCATCAATAAATTACGTGCCTTAATGTGTTCACGTGTTCCTTTAAAACACATATGTTCTACAAGATGCGATGCACCATGAATAGGATCTATTTCAAATGCAGAACCAATACTACAAAATAAATGTACACAAGTTAATGGAATAGCCTGTTCAGATTTTTGATAAACAACTTGGAATCCATTGTCAAACGTATGTCGCTTGATCATTACTGTAGTTGTAGAATTTAATATTTAACCTTGTGCAGATAAGAATTGTCGGTATTCTCTGATGGCAGCTTCATCTAATTCAGCATTCTTACGCAAACTCTGCATTAATGGATTATTATCCACAGCTTCCACAGACTGGTATGTATTACGTTCACGACTTACATCCAATTTCAATGGAACACGGTATTCTACACGTCCAATATCACCTACACCAGGAGTAATATCTAAAGAACGATTAATAGCGAGAGGACGATCATTCATAATATCTGCATCTAATTTATTTGATTTCTGAATTCCAGGATTGCCATTGAATGTTGCAGAACCGCCTGAACCTGCAATAGGTTTGCGTCCACGAGCAATGACTTCCTTATTGGGATTTGTACGCATATTAGATGCAAATGTAGTATCCATAGCATCACTCCATGCACCATTGCCACCAGGACCAGTCCATGCAAGCCCAGCAGATAACTGTGCTTTTTGAGTAGAACGTGCAATATTATCAGGATCATATACTTTTAAGCGATTCGTTGCAGATGCTCCATCACCACCTGCAATACCAGGACGATCCAAATAAATTGTTGATTCCTTAACGGTTGTGCGTGCAATATCAGACGGATCCCATACAGTAATAGCAGGAGCACGATCGGGATAACTAATAGGTGTACCTGTCATACGAATATTACCTATGGTCTCTCCACGTCGTGTAGGGCGCGCATCATCTGTATAATGAGTAGTAACAAGCTGATTATCGGCAGGTGCAGCATTTAATGCCATGACACGTTCGGATGTTTCATTGCGTTCATTAGGACGAATTTCAATTGAGGATTTACCATAATCTGCTTCTTGTCCACCCATATCTTTCGTAAAATAATTCGTCATATCTGCATTACGAAAACCTGCACCACCATACTGTTGTGACATTGGCATACGATATGAGCCTGTTACATATCCTTCAGTGAAATCTTGTGAAGCAGCAATACCTCCATATTCCACGGATGTTTCAGGGCGTGTAGTATGCGGTAAAACCTGTGTACTACGAACAGTTTCCTTAATAATATCACCTGTTGTAACAAAATTGCGCTCGCCAGTTTCATTAAGAAAAAAGGTATCAGGTTTATATTTACGAACCTCACCAGCATCTTTTGCAGCGGAGCCAATAAAATGTCCTCCAGGAACCATAGGCTGATTATATGTTTCCTTAGGATTAGAGAGTACACGAAGGTCATTCGTATCCTTAGGACGCATAATTTCATTAATTTCAAGTTGTTGAAATCCACCCTTACCAGCAAATCCGAATTTTTCACCTAGACCTGCACCAACTTTAGTGGGTTCAAATGGAAGTTCACCACGTCGTGCGACAGGTGCATTGATACGCGACTGAATAAACTCGGTATTGTCTTCCATTCCAAAAGGATTACCAAATGGTGCACGAGATGTTTCAAACATATTTTCAACTTCACGCTTCTTAATCTGTGTACTACCAGTTCCATTGTATGCATCAAGTGTTCCTGTATTTGCATGCGCTGACATATTTTGTTTAATACGACCACCATAAAATGGTTGCATATTGTTATGCTTGTATTCACCTGAAGGGATACG
>Ga0214919_10008543_pt1 | contig 13449 bp, 12 predicted proteins | sample LL1503_MetaG_FD_177994 | JGI IMG/M metagenome (GOLD analysis project Ga0214919, IMG submission 177994) | Freshwater microbial communities from Lake Lanier, Atlanta, Georgia, United States - LL-1503 | ecosystem: Environmental > Aquatic > Freshwater > Lake | place: USA: Georgia | collected...
ATGGCAGGGCACACAACAGCCGATCAGCCCGGTAACTGCCTCACAGAAAGATCAGCCCAAAATCAAATCCGACACCTCACCGGCGAATAGACGCGGGTCTTGACCGGCGTTCACAGAGGTTCGGCGTGCGATGAATTTTTACGAAAATCTGTCACGGGGCGCTGGAGTCGAGGCGCAGGCGGACCGAGGTGGGCCCGAATTGCGCAACTGGATCGCGACGTCGCAAAATTTTCAACCGATTCAAGACTGGCACCAGACTGGCACCGGCGTTCGACCCAAAGAAAAAGGACCTAGCCGCTTTCGCTTCTAAGTCCTTAATTCAAAACGCTAATTTTGGCTCCTCGACCAGGGCTCGAACCTGGGACCTACGGATTAACAGTCCGGCGCTCTACCAACTGAGCTATCGAGGAATTGAGCCCCTTAGTATAGCCTGGATTATTTGCCTCAGGTCAAAAGTTGACCTGCACCGAAGCATGAAGAGTCCTCGGCGCCAACGGGTATAGGTAGGCATGGTCGTACTGGTAAGGCGCTTCCTTCCAGGCCCGGCGATTGGACAGGTTGTCGATGCCTGCGCGCCACACCAGGGTCTGCATGCCATAGCTGTGCTGGTAGCGAGCGGCCAAGTCCAGACGGGTCCAGCCTGGCGTGGCAACGCTGTTGTCGGGCAACACCATGCGTTCGCCCTCACGGGTCACGAAGCCCAGCAACGCCAAGCCGGGCAGGGCGGCAACGTTGTAGGCGGCCTGGGCCTTCAGGCTCGATGTCGGCACATTGGTCGGCCGCAGGCCGTTCAGAGCGATGTCTGCCGAACCCTCGCGGCGGGCTTGCAGCGTCATTGCGCTGCTGCGCAGATTCCAGGCGCCGACGCGCCAATCGATTTCAGCCTCGATACCTCGGTGTCTTGCCTGACCGTCGGCTTGTCGAGTACAACTCGCAGCAATGTCACAAGCGCCGACATCGCGCCAGGTCGGACGTTGAATGTCAAAGCCCGCCATCCGCCAGTCCAACGAGTTTTCGCTGTGTTTGAAGCCGATCTCAATTTGACGGCTTTTGAGCGCGGGCAGGGCTTGGCCTGCGTTTCGGTAGGTGGGCAGATTTGGCGCCAGTTGCGACTCGACCCCCTGACCCCAACTGAGGTAGCCCAGGTCTTGGGCGTTGAGGGCGTGGCTCAGCGCCAGCCAGGGCGTGCTGAAGGCTTGGGCGTAGTGCGTGGGCATCGTGTCATCCGTGCCCACGCTGTCGCGTTGCAGGCGGCTGTGGCGCAGGCCGGCCCACAAGCTCCATTGGGGCGCGAGGGTGATCACATCCTGCAAGTGCAGTTCATTGCTGCGTTCGTCGCGATTTGTCTGCGCATAGTTGAGGCTGGGGTCGGCCGGCAACTGTGTCAAGCTATTGATCTGACCCACACCCACCCAGTTGTAGGCCTCGCGCTTGAACCTGGCTTGGTAGCGCGTGGTCAGTACGCCAGCGTTGAAGCGGTGTGCCAGTCCCAGCGCGTTGGCTTGGCCGCTGACCGAGACGTCTAGCGCATTGCTGGTGCGTCGCTCGCCTTCACTGCGAAAGTCGTACAGGTCAAAGCTGCCGTCGCTGCAGTAACTTCGGTAGTTGTTCTCGGTGCTGCAACCGAACGGAAAGGCAATCCGGTCATCGCTGGTGAGCCGCTGCTGCATCGCATGCGCGACCAGATGGAGGTCATGGCCCAACGATTGGGTGTACCGCAGCGAGCCGGTCGTCCCGGCCATCACCACCGGCAGGCTCCAGGACTGGTTGTTGAGGTTGATGCGTGGGTCGATCGTCGCAGCGGGCGGCAACCGGTTGCCCAGCAGGCTGAAGCCCGGTGTGCTGGGTTGGCTTTGGCGGCTCGATTCGAATTCTGCTTCGAGCAGGCCGTTGCTGCCGATTTGCCCTTCGACCGCTGCGGCCAGCATGCTGCGATGGCCTTTGCTGCTGCGGGTCATCGGGTCGATCCGGTCGGCGCTGGCATTGACCCGCCAGCCGTAGTCTGCGTTGCGGCGGCCAACGTCGACGGCGGCGGTGACCGTACCGTCTTGTTCCCAACCCAGGATGGCGCTGGTGATCTGATCGCGTGGGCGCTTGATGATCAAGTTGACCAGTCCGCCTGGCGCGCTGGTACCAGCTTGCAAGCCGCTCGTGCCTTTGAGGATTTCCATGGTCTGCTTGTTGGCTTGCGCGATCACCGTCTCGGCATTGATCGGCAGTCCGTCACGACGGTAGTTGAAGCGGTTGTCCAGCGTGTAGCCGCGCACCGCGAGCTGGCCCCAGTAGCCGGGGGCGTTGTAGGCATCTGTGGTGCCGGCGTCCAGGCGTGTCAGATCGGCAATGCCCGCGATGCCGGCGTCTTGCAACTGGCTCGCGCCTAGCACCGTGGCCGAGAACGGCGATCTGGCCAAAGGCACATCGCCGAAGCCGGCCAGGCTGGCGCTACCCCGTCCGCTCACGGTGATCGTTTGGGTCGTGGGTAGGTCTACACCCTGGGATTGGGCTGGCAACGCTGCGAGCAGCAGCGCTGCCCGGGCGATGGCCCGTCGGCGGGAAGGATTGAAGCGGACAAATTGATGTGCCATCGTGATGCTTTCAAGTGCATTCACAGGTGGGCAAACACTGGATGGCGCCCACGGCCATGCCATGAGCTGGTTCAGGCTGCTTCCCATGCGCGAGGATTACCTCGATCAGGTTCAAAGGGTTTTTCTCAGTCGCACTGCTTGCGCAGCGCAACACCCCTAGCGAAGTGCTGTTGGGCACTTGCGTGTCCATCAGCGCAGCGGATTATGGCTGATGCGGCCCATGGCGCCGCGCATGTGAGGCTGGATTGGTGAGCAGGCCGATCGGACCGGCAGCTCAGCCCACGCGTGCGCTCACGCCCAGCCTTTGCTGCAGTCGCGGGCTGGTGGTGGTGTATTGCAGCAGCACCGGCTCGTCGGGTCGCAGTCGCGCGGCGGCGGCATAGGCGGCCAACGTTGCTTCGTGAAATCCCGAGACGATCAGTTTCTTCTTGCCGGGGTAGCTGACCACGTCGCCGACAGCATGGATGCCTGGCGTGCTGGTCTCAAAAAACGCGGTGTCGACCATCAGTTGGCGGCGTGCCATCGCCAGGCCCCAATGCGCGATCGGACCCAGCTTTGGACTCAAGCCCAGGCGCACCAGCATCACGTCGACCGCGATGCGGCGCGCTTGGCCATCCTCGCCAATCAACTGCACCGCCGCCAAGCGTGGGTCAGTGCCACTGGCTTCTTCCAGACCCAAAACTTGGCCTACTTCGAAGTGCAACGCCCCGGCATTGCACATGTCTTGGAAGCGGCTCAGCGTGGCGGTTTCAGCGGTCAACAGCTTGCGCCGGTGCAGCAAGGTCACGTTGGCGGGGCGATGTGCTGCGTCAGCATTCGCCAGATCCAGCGCAGTGTTCACGGCCGCATCGTCGTCGCCCAGCACCAGCACCCGCTGGCCCGCCAGCAGCGCCGCGTCGGGCCCATCATGAAAGATCTGGCTGCCGAGGTGGCGCTCATAGCCCTCGACCTTCAGGCTGCGCGGCTGGAAAGCGCCCACGCCGGCGGCGATGAACACGGTGCGGCTGACGAAGCACTGGCCGCTGCTCGTCTCGACATCGAATCTGCCATCGCGGCGCTGCGCTAGCGCGACCACGGTTTGGCGCAGGTGGAAAGTCGCAGCAAAGGGTTCGATCTGGCCCAGCAAGCGGGCAACGAGTTCGCGGCCGGTGCAGACCTGAACTGCGGGAATGTCGTAGATCGGCTTGTCTGCGTACAGCTCGATGCATTGGCCACCAGGCACTGGCAGCGCATCGACGACATGGGCTGGGATGCCCAGCAGGCCGAGTTGGAAGACCTGGAACAGCCCTACCGGCCCCGCACCGATCACCAGCGCATCGGTCTCGATCACGCCGACGCGGTCAGCGATGGGCATGGCGGGTCAGCGTATCAATTCGGAAAGCTTGTCCTTGCGGTCTTTCCAGTCGTCAGCGTCTGGCAATGGCGTCTTGCGCTTGGTGATGCTGGGCCAGTTCTTGGCCAGATCGGCATTGAGCTTGATGAAGTGAAGCTGTTCGCTCGGCACGTCTTCTTCGGGCAGGATCGCGTTGACCGGGCACTCCGGGATGCAGACCGCGCAGTCGATGCACTCGTCAGGGTCTATGGTCAGGAAGTTCGGGCCTTCGCGGAAGCAATCGACCGGGCACACATCGACGCAGTCGGTGTACTTGCAGCGGATGCACGATTCGGTGACGACGTGGGTCATGGGCTCTTGTGATGGTAGGAGGTCTTCGATCTCGGCTCAGTGGGCCTGGCACCCGTCGAGCAAAGGTGGATTTTACGGGGCTGGCTCGGCCTGATGGGCTTGATGCCGCGCAAGGCATGGGGTCTTGTCGGTCAATGCCAAGGCGCCCGCACCGACGGTCACCACTGCGGGCCGGTCAGCATGAGGCGTTGCGGCGTCGGCCAGCGTCGCCACGCTGTGCGAGGTGGTCAAGGCATCAGGCCAGCCCGCGCGCGAGACCACGCAGACTGCGGTGGTGCCTGGCCAACCCGCCTCGGTCAGCTTGCGCGACAGCGCCGGCAGTTGGCGCCCGGCCATGTAGAACACCTCGGTGTCGGCGCTACGGCCCGCCTGCAGTTGGCCCAGGTGGGTCATCGCCGTGCTCAGGCTGACGCTGCGTCCAATGCCGCGTCGGGTCAGCGGCCGCTGGCTGTGGGCCGCTGCCGCCAGCGCAGAGGTCACGCCAGGCACCACCTCGCAGACGATACCCTGACTGCGCAGCGCTTCGAGCTCTTCTTCGAGCCGGCCAAAGACGCTAGGGTCGCCGCCCTTGAGCCGCACCACATGTTGATGCGTTTGCGCAGCCTGCAGCAGCAGCGCATTGATCTGCGTCTGGCCGGTGGCATGGCCGAATCCGCGCTTGCCCACATCGACCCAGCGTGCATTTGGCGCGTACTCGCGCAGCGCCGGATCAATCAGCGCATCGAACAGCACGACCTCTGCCAGTGCCAGGCGGCGTGCGCCGCGCAGCGTGATCAAGTCGGCCGCACCTGGGCCCGCGCCGATGAAGACGACGCGGGCGGGCGCGGTGGCTGGATGCACGGTGTTCAAGCCAATGACTTGACCAGCAGCGCGCCGCTGGTGCGATTGCTGGTCGGGTCGACGACGATCAGCGCGCCGCCGACGCGGTTGCTGAGGTAGGGCTCAAGCGGCAGCGGCTGCTGCAGCTCGACCTGAACCAGGCCGATCTCGTTGACGCCGAGTGCCTGGGCGTCCACCGCTTGCAGGCTGTGGATGTCGAGCCGGTGATCGATCGCGGCCAGCCGCGCTTGAACCCAGCGGTTGCCGTGCCGCAGCCAATACTTGCGGCCGACGGTGGCCGGCTCGGTGTCTAGCCAGGCCAGGGTTGCGGAGAAGCGCTGGGTGGCAGTCAGGCTGTCCGGCGTGGCGATCCAGTCGCCGCGCGAGATGTCGAGTTGGCGGTCCAGCACGATGCCGGCCGATTCACCTGCCTGCGCCAGGGCCACCGTGACGCCGGCTCGCCGTAGTTCGGACACCACCGCGAGTTCGCCGCTCGGAAAGACCTGTACCGCATCGCCGGGCTTGACGCTGCCGTGGGCGATACGGCCCCAGAACACGCGTGCCAGGTGGCCGGCGCCATCGCCGGTTTCGCCGCCGTCGCGCGCCACGTACTGCACCGGTTGCAGCAGCGCGCCTTCGGTACGTTCCTGGGTCGTGGGCAGGCTCTCCAGCAGTTGCAGCAGGCTGGGGCCGTCGTACCAGTCGGCGTCCAGCGCTTGGGTGACGTTGTCACCGCGCAGTGCGCTCACCGGGATGATGCCGGCCAGCTCGGTGATGCCGGCTTCCTCGGCAAAGGCCAGCAGCGCATCCCTTGTGGCCTCAAAAGCGGCTTTCGGCTGTTCCACCGCGTCGAGCTTGTTGACCGCGAAAACAATGCTGGGCACGCGTAGCAGGTGCGCCAGCAGTGCATGGCGGCGGGTCTGCGGCAGCAGCTTTGGTTGTGCGGCTTGCCAGTCCAGCTTGGTGATGTCGACCAGCACCACGGCGGCGTCGCTGCCCGCTGCGGCAGTGACCATGTTGCGGGTGTATTGCTCGTGGCCTGGTGCATCGGCAATGATGAACTTGCGCTTGCGCGTGGCGAAGTAGCGGAAGGCCACGTCGATCGTGATGCCTTGCTCGCGCTCGGCCTCCAGCCCGTCGGTCAGCAGCGACAGGTCTATAGGCTCGCCCGCCGCGCGCTTTTTCAAGGTGTCGAGCTGGTCAGCCAGGATGGCCTGGCTGTCAAACAGCAGGCGACCGATCAAGGTGCTCTTGCCGTCGTCGACGCTGCCGGCGGTCAGGAAGCGCAGTGCGCGGTGGTCTGCGGTATGCGAGGTGGGTTTCAGCACGGCATTCATTTCATCACTCCAGGGCGCCCAAGCGGCATCATCGGGGCAGGTGTCAACATACTCAAGCGACCGCCGCAGGACCGGCTTGGCCGGGCCGCCGGCTCGGCCCCCTTGAGGGGGAAGCGCCAGCGGCGCTTCGGGGGTGGGTCAAAAATACCCTTCCTTCTTGCGACGTTCCATCGAGGCCTCTGAAGTTCGATCGTCCATCCGGGTGGCGCCGCGCTCGCTGACGGTTGCGGTCAGCGTTTCGGCGACGATCTCTGCGGCGTTGGCGGCCAGGCTCTCGACCGGGCAGGTGCAGGTCATGTCGCCGACGGTGCGAAATCGCACGGTGGCGGTCTCAACGGTCTCGCCAGCTTCTGGCGGCGTCACATCGGTCAGCGGCACCAGCAGTCCTTTGCGGCGGATCACTTGGCGCTGGTGCGCGTAATACAGCTTCGGCAACGGGATGTTCTCGCGCGCCAGGTAAAGCCAGACGTCGAGCTCGGTCCAGTTGCTGATCGGGAACGCGCGGAAATGCTCGCCCGGCCTGTGCCGGGTGTTGAACAGCGTCCAAAGCTCCGGACGTTGCTCTTTCGGGCTCCACTGGCCGAAAGCATCGCGGTGGCTGAAGATCCGTTCCTTGGCGCGGGCCTTCTCCTCGTCGCGGCGCGCACCGCCGATCAAGCAATCGAAGCGGTGCTCTTCGATCGCCTCGAGCAGCGCCACAGTCTGGTGGCCGTTGCGCGACTCCAGCGGATGCGCCAGCCGCACGCTGCCACGCTGAATCGACGCCTCGAGATCGCCGACGATCAAGCGCTCGCCCATCTCGGCCACGCGCTGGTCGCGGAAGCTGATCACTTCGGGGAAGTTGTGGCCGGTGTCCACATGCAGCAGCGGGAAGGGCAGTTTGCCCTTGAAGTCCTTGCCGTGGCCGTTGGCGTCGACGCGGGTCTTGAAAGCTTTCTCGGCCAAGCGAAGCACGACGCAAGAGTCTTTGCCGCCGGAAAACAGCAGCGCTGGCCGCTCGAACGATGCCGCGACCTCGCGCAGGATGAAGATCGCTTCTTCTTCGAGCCAGTCGAGATGGCGTTGGTCGAGCTCAGGCAACATCGCGTCGATCAAGTCGTTGACATCGGCTCGGGCGTTCATGCGCTGGCGCCGATCATGGAGTCGGTTTCAGTCTTCACGTGCAAGCCGCATTCCTTGGACGAGTCCTCCCACCACCAGCGACCGGCGCGGAAGTCCTCGCCTACCGCGATCGGCCGGGTGCAGGGTGCGCAACCTATGCTGGGCATGAACTGGTCGTGCAGCGGGTTGTAAGGCACTTTATGGCGGTCGATGTAATGCCAGACATCAGCCCAGGTCCAGTCGGCCAGCGGGTTGAGCTTGACCCGACCGGCGTCGTCAATCTCCTGGAACGGCACGCCGCCGCGGGCCTGGCTTTGTTCACGGCGCAGCCCGGTGATCCAGGCCTGATGCCCACTGAGCATTCGTGCCAATGGCTCCATCTTTCGCAGGTTGCAGCAGGCTTTGCGCAGCGCCAGGCTGCGAAACATCGGGGCCTCGCCTTGGGTCGCGACGAATTGCAGCACGGCCTCGGCCTGGGGCCGGTAGACCTCGACTGCCAAGCCATAGTGGCGGGTGATGGTCGTGATCAAGTCGGTGGTCTCGCGGTGCAATTGGCCGGTCTCGAGCGTTGCGATGAGCACTGGCAGCGCATGGCGGGCAATCAGGTCGGTCAACACCATGTCTTCGGCGCCCAGGCTGGTGGCTTGGACGATCGCGCCGGCGTGGGTGCTGGCGGCCGACTCCAGCATGGCCAGCGTCTGCGCCAGTCGCTCGGCAAAGCCTGGTGTCAGTCGGGCGTACAGCGCGATCGCGCTCACGGTCAGATCCCCTGTCCGGCAAACAGGTCTGCGCTGGCTTTGGCCTGGGCCAGTTCCGCAGGCAGGTCGCGCGCGAAGGCCGGCAGCGGCTGCAACACGTCGCCCTGGTAATGCCCGGCAAAGTAGCTGAGCGCGCGCTCGGCGGCTTCGAGTTTCTGGTCCGGGCGCAACTGTGCTGTGTCGAAACCGGTGCGCGCCAGCAGCGGCACCATGTCGACCAGCACGTCGCCGGTGGCGCGGATCTCGCCACCGAAGCGCCAGCGAACACGCAGCAGTCTGGCCTGGCTGTAGGCGCGGCCGTCGACCCATTTGGGAAACTGCAGAACGACCAGTGCGAGTCTAGGCAGGTCGGTAGCCAAGGTCTCGATGTCGACGCTGTTGGGCACGATCACGCCGGTGGCCAAGCCGGCCGGCCAGGTATCGCGAACGGCATGCCATTGCTCCAGGCTGAGCAGGCTGCGCTCACGTGCCGGCGGGTGGGGCTGAGGGCCGTCTTCGCCCCCGACGGTGTGCCAAAGGTCTTGGTGGGTGCTGATGAATTTCATGGTGTCTGGCTTCAAGTCGCGATCAATGCGCGGCCGTGAGGTGGCGCTGGGCGTCGGCCGCAGCCTTGAAGGCAGGCAAGCCGATGCGCCGCACGGTGTGGATAAAGCGCTCGCCGGCTCGACGCTCGGCACGGTAGGTGTCTATCACGGCCTCGATCACGTCGGGCACTTCCTCGGCGGCGAATGAGGGGCCTATCACCTTGCCGGCGACCGAGTCGCCGCTCAGCGTGCTGCCGTCTGAGCCACCCAGCGAGACCTGGTACCACTCGCTGCCGTCTTTGTCGACGCCGAGGATGCCGATGTGGCCGCTGTGGTGGTGGCCGCAGCTGTTGATGCAGCCGCTGATGTGCAGGTCGATGTCGCCGATGTCGTGGATTTCATCGAGGTCAGCGAAACGCTCGGTGATCGCCGCAGCCACCGGAATCGAGCGTGCGTTGGCCAGCGCGCAGAAATCACCGCCGGGGCAGTTGATCATGTCGGTCAGCAGGCCGATGTTCGGGGTGGCAAAACCGCCGGCGCGGGCGGCCTCGAACAGCGCCGGCATGTCGGACGCCTGCACCCAGGGCAGCAGCAGGTTCTGGTCGTGGGTGACGCGCAACTCGCCGTGGCTGAAGTCCGCTGCCAGGGTTGCAGCGCCGTCCATCTGGTCGGCGGTCGCGTCGCCTGGTGGCAGACCGGCGCGCTTGAGCGACAGCGTCACCGCGCGGTAGCCCGGCACCTGATGCGCATGGACATTGCGCTGCAGCCAGCGGGTGTAAGCCAGTGGCGCGTCAGCAGGCGTTGCGGGCTCGGCCCGGGCTTGCACGCCTGCCGGTCGAACAAAGCTCGCCGCGATGCGGTCGAACTCGGCCTGAGGGATCAGCTGGGTGCCGGCGCCGACATCTTCTTGCAGGATGCGGTTGAACTCGGCCTCGACCGCGTCGAAGTACTTTTGCCCTTCGGCTTTGACCAGGATCTTGATCCGCGCCTTGTAGAGGTTGTCGCGCCGGCCGTAGCGGTTGTAGACCCGGACGATCGCTTCCAGGTAGCACAGGATCTGGTTCCAGGGCAGGAAATCGCGGATCACGCTGCCGATGATCGGCGTGCGGCCCATGCCACCGCCGACCTGGACCCTGAAACCGACCTCGCCGGCCGGGTTTTTCAGCAGTTGCAGGCCCACGTCGTGCCAACCGATCGCCGCACGGTCCTCGTCGGCGCCAGACACCGCGATCTTGAACTTGCGCGGCAGGAAGGCGAACTCCGGGTGCAAGGTGCTCCATTGGCGCATCACTTCACCGTAGGGCCGAGGGTCGACTTGCTCGTCGGCGGCGACGCCGGCCAGCGCGTCGCTGGTGATGTTGCGTATGCAGTTGCCACTGGTCTGGATGCCATGCATGTCGACCGCTGCCAACCTGTCCATCACGTCGGCGGCTTGGGTCAACGGGATCCAGTTGTACTGCAGGTTCTGGCGTGTCGTGAAGTGGCCGTAGCCGCGGTCGAACTCGCGCGCGATCGCCGCGAGCTCATGCAACTGGCGGCTGTCGAGCTCGCCATACGGAACGGCCACACGCAGCATCGGCGCATGGCGCTGCACGTACCAGCCGTTCTGCAGCCGCAATGCGCGAAAGTCGTCCTCCGGCAGTTCGCCGGCGAAGTGGCGGTCTAGCTGGTCACGGAACTGGGCGGCGCGCTGGCGCACGAACTGGCGGTCGAAATCGTTGTAGGCGTACATCGTGATCGTTTGATGGTTGAGAGTTGGGCGCTCAGTGGATGACCTTGAGGCCGGCGGTGACGAGGCAAACGCAAAGCAGGCTGCGCACCAGCCGTTCGGGCATCGACTTGGTCAGCTGCGCGCCGAGCCAGATGCCGGGCAGCGAGCCCGCCAGCAGCAAGGCCAGCAAAGGCCAGTCGACATGTCCCAGCGTGGCATGGCCGATGCCCGCGACCAGCGTCAAGGGCACTGCGTGAGCGATGTCGGTGCCCACCAGCCGATGCGCCGGTAGGCGCGGGTAGAGCAGCAGGATCAACGTCGCGCCTACCGCACCGGCGCCGATCGAAGACAGCGAGACCAGCACACCGAGCAGTACGCCCGAGGCTACCGTCAGCGTGGCTTTGCGTTGTTCGGGCAGCCATTGCTCGAGCTTGAGCCCCAGCGCATGCCAGGCCTGGCGGTAGGCCACGGTGACGGCGGTGAGCAGCAGCGCGATGCCCAGAGAAAAAGTCAGCGCGCTGGCCCAGCCCTGGGTGATGCCGGTCCAATGCATCAGCGCGATGGTCGCGGTCGCTGCAGGGATGCTGCCAGCCAGCATCAAGCCGGCGATGCGGTAGTCGACATGGCCGTGGCGGTGGTGTGCCACTGCGCCGCCCGACTTGGTGACTGCGGCAAACCACAGGTCGGTGCCGATGGCCAGCGCCGGATGGAGTTTGAACACGCTGATCAGCAGCGGGGTCATCAGCGATCCACCGCCGACGCCGGTCATGCCGATGACCGCGCCGATGCCAAAACCGCTGACGATTGCAATCCAATCCATGAGGCTGCCTGGTCCATGTTGCAGGGCAGCATGCCCCGACCGAGCGCGGACTGTAAGTGCTAGTCTTATAAGTTCAAACGATAAAAAAGTTTGTTGCTAATTCTCCATTGGTATAACGGAGGTCGAGGCGAGCGCGGCCTTCCTACAATCGGCACGATGAATCGACGACAGAGTTGCCACGGCTTGCTCGCATTGCTGGCAGCAGCAGGCTTGGCGGGCTGCCAGACGCCGCCTGCTGCGCCGCCCAGCGTCCCGCCAATTGTCCCTAAGCCGACGCGGCCGCCCCGCATCGGCTTGGCGCTGGGTGGTGGCGCGGCGCGCGGCTTTGCCCACATCGGCGTGATCCAGGTGTTGGAGGAAGCCGGCATCCGGCCCGATCTGGTGGTGGGCACTTCCGCCGGCAGCTTGGTGGCGGCGCTCTACGCTGCCGGCCGGTCGGGTCAGGAACTGGCCCGGGTGGCTTTCGCGATGGACGAGTCGGCGATCACCGACTGGTCGTTTCCCGGCCGCGGGATGATCCGCGGCGAAGCGCTGGCGCGGTATGTGCGTGAACAGACAGGCAACCGCACGATCGAACAACTGCCGTTGTCGCTGGGCATCGTGGCCACCGACTTGGACAGCGGATTGGGCATGCTGTTTCAGCGCGGCGACGTCGGTGTGGCGGTGCGGGCTTCGAGCGCGGTGCCAGCGGTTTTTCAACCGGTCAAGATCGGCAACCGTGAATATGTCGACGGCGGACTGGTCTCGCCAGTGCCCGTGCGGTTTGCGCGCCAGATGGGCGCCGAACTGGTGATCGCCGTCGACATCTCGTCGCCGCCCGACGGCAATGCGACGGGCGATCCGTTCAAGATGCTGCTCCAGACGTTCTCGATCATGGGCAAGAGCATCAACAGCCTAGAACTCAAGGACGCTGATATTGTGATTCGCCCCCCGCTGGCTGGGGTGTCGAGTGCCGATTTCAGCGCTCGCAAGCGCGCGATCGATGCCGGCCGCGAGGCCGCGATGGCCGCACTGTTGGCGCTGCGCCAGCGCATGCTTGCGCTGACGCACTGAGCATCCGCAGGCTTGACGCACAAAAAAGCCCGGTGGGCAAGCCACCGGGCTGAAGGTACGCTGAAAATTTTCGAGACGTACCGAGGAGACAAACTTCACAAGCAATGCGGCTCTTCAGCCACCGGCAAATGTCAGACTTGACTGCTTGCCGAAAAGTTCCGAGTGATGAGCCCGGTCCGCGCTTGGGTCAATCAGGCGGCGTGTTTGGCCGACTTGCTGGCGGCTTGGCTGGCCTTGACCGCTGTGCTCGTCACGGCATTGAAGTTGGCGTCGACCATTTCGGCAGCTTGTTTGCTGGCTTTTTGGACCGACTCAAAGGCGTTGTTGGCGGCGCTGATCGCTGACTTCACGAGGGTCACGGCGTTTTCGCTGCCAGCTGGGGCTGTCTTGAGCGCACCGTCAACGACCGACACCAGGCCTTTTTGCAGTTCAGCAAACTGGCTTTCGGCGGTCTTGGTGACTTCGGCTGTGGTGGCCGCAGCGATGTCATACAGGTGACGGCTGTAAGCAGCGGCTTTCTCGGCCGAAGGCTGCAGCAGGCTGGCTTGCAGTGCCATCAGTTGTTGCGCGTCCTTGACTGCCAGTATGGCCTTGGTGTTTTCGGCCGACTCGCTCAGCGAGGCCTTGGCCACTTGCAGGTTCAGTTCAACCATCTTCTCGATGCCTTCGAAAGCCTTGCTCGTCAGGCCGAACAGGGTTTCGAGGTTGGCCTTGCTGGCGGCGGCGAATTGGTCTTGGGTCATGTAGTTCATGGTTCACTCCGTTGGGTTGGGGATCAACTTACTGCAGTTATGCTGCACTGCAACATGAATCGAAGTATAGACACCTGGATCAGGATTGCAAGGCTTTTTTGCTGCATTGCAGCAATTTAGACTGAAATGCCTAAGAAGGCCTCAAATTGACGTGACGGCGCTGGCGATCGACCCTGGCCTGCTGCGGCACGCTGGGCACAATGCTGCGATGCAGGTGTTCAACCATCACCGTCATCTGTTGCACCTGCCGACCGGCCACCGATTCCCTGTGGCCAAGGCTGGGCTGCTGTATGCGCGGGTTGAGG
>Ga0214919_10008544_pt1 | contig 13449 bp, 11 predicted proteins | sample LL1503_MetaG_FD_177994 | JGI IMG/M metagenome (GOLD analysis project Ga0214919, IMG submission 177994) | Freshwater microbial communities from Lake Lanier, Atlanta, Georgia, United States - LL-1503 | ecosystem: Environmental > Aquatic > Freshwater > Lake | place: USA: Georgia | collected...
TCCTCAATCTCAACGATATCGCCAGCCAAACCGACGATTCCGTATCCGCCCTCAGGTGTGGCAACGCATTGTTCAACATGCACTACGACTCCAAGTTGTCGTCTCTGGTCTTCGCCACCAACCTCAGACCCACGCGCGATCAGAACAGAGGCAAATGACATGTCGAGCTCTGTTTGTCCAGCCAACATCTGCTGCATCATTTCTATATATCGAGGCTCAAAAATGCGAAGAGGAACAATGTCGCCCGGTAAAAACACTGAGCCAAGGGGAAACATCGGGACAATCATGATGATTATCCAATCACACTTTTCGTTACGGCGCGAGATCCTCCGGGCGCGGATTAGCCGAGGCTCGACTCAGTGCGTCACCTAGTTCGTACCACAACGGACGGTATTGACTTTGATTATCAATTCCGGTTTTGTTGAGGATCATAGAAAAAATCACTGGATCTGCACCCTTAAGCGGAACATATCCTGCGATGCCTTTTACATTTCGTAATGTTCCGGTCTTGGCAACGAGGCGACCCTTGATCGATTGATCTTTGAACACCGATCCCAAAGTGCCGGTTTCACCAGCGACAGCAAGCAACGCGGGCAAAGTTGCGCTCTCGGCAGTTAGAACACTCATCAGTGCCGAACATGTAGCTGTGTTTTGGGGTGTGAGCCCTGATCCGTCCAACATACTGACGCCAGTGACTGGAACATTTGCCTTTTTTAACTCATCAGCAATAACACCCAAGCCATCAACGCTTGTACCTGATTTTTTCACAACGTAACCCATCTCTTTGACAAGTAGTTCGGCAGTGTTGTTGTCGCTATTGACGAGCATCTCGCGCACAATATCTATAAGCGGTGCCGATGTGAGTTCGGTAATCGTGGGGACTGAGTCAGAAACTGTCCCGCGTTGCGATTGCCCGGTCATAATGACGCCTCGCAATCCCAAAAGTGCGTGCAGATCTTCGGCTGCACCAATTGCTGGGTCATCTGGCTTGAGAGATTGCCCAAGCGCAGCGCCATCGCTTGACATCAACGCACCGAGTGGTCCGCCTTCGGATCCATAGAACGATTCAGGCCAGGTGGATGGGTAGCGAATATCGTCGTAACGTTCGTTAACACCCACAATTGTGCCGGCGATCGATCGAACGCCAGCGGCAACGATCGCATCTGCCAAAGATTCCATATAGCTCGGAGTCAGGGTCGGATATTTCTCAATAGCAACGTAATCACGTCGCACCAACAGGGGGTCTCCTCCACCGACAAGGTATAAATCACCAGTCACAACACCGTCCTTGATTACTCCTTTGACAGTTGTCGTGTAGGTATGAGTTGGCCCTAACGATTTCAACGCACCAAGCGCCGTAAACAATTTCATGACGCTTGCAGGCGTGTACGACACATCAGGATTATGCGCCATCAGTGTTCGACCCATCCAAGAAACTGTTAGACATGATTTAGCAGGCAATTTTTTTTCTAAGGCATTAATCGATGATGTAACTTTGCCGATACGTGTAGTCGCCGAGAGCACGGTAGGCGCGCGCCTCGCTGACAACAACGGCACCGCCATCACAACCTGTGTAACAGCAGCGTCGTTGGCATTGACCCGCGTGGCTAGTTGTGAACTGATGCTGAGGGCTCCCAGCAGAACTATCAGCACAAACAATCCAACGACACCAACTACTCGAGCGGGGCGTGCGGCACGTTGCACCGATCTACTGCGCCTTCCCGGTGAAGGATGCATATCGGTAGAGGTGTCCTAGCGCGGTGACGGCACGATTACCACTTGCGTAACACATATGACCCGTATTCATAACTGTCACGACACCGCTGTTAAGAGGGTCGGCGACGGCTAGTTCTGTAGCGACAAGAATCGGCTTATTCACCGAAACAATCAGTTCGTGTGCCGCTTGAGCAAACCGCGCATCTTGTCGTTCGTGATACGTCACGATTCTTTCAAGCCCATGATCGGGGTAATACGAACCTTCGCGCATAAGCCGCGCCTGATTCGCTTGAATACCGAGCCCGAGATAGATGATCGCGTCGACACTGTCGTGCTCTGCGATAAGTGCCATCACCTCTGGGATCGTGTCCCGAACTTCGCCACCTGCACAATCGACGGGATTGTTTTTGCTCCATCGTGGTGGCAACTTTTGATCAATCGCTGCCTTTAAGTCATCAGGTAATTCAGTCAACACAAGCAAGCCGTCACGCGCAATTGCATCGGCCGTGACAACACCCCATCCGCCAGCTGTTGTCAACACCACCACGCGTGGCCCGCGTGGCAATGGTTGCGTAGCAAAGGTTGCGGCTGCTTCAAAAGCCTCTTCCACGGTTGTGGCGCGCGATATGCCCCACTGTCGACACGCACCGTCAAAGACCGCATCGTCAGCAGCCAAAGCCCCAGTGTGGCTAGCGGCAGCCATTGCACCGATTTGAGTTGCACCACCTTTGACCAAAACGACAGGCTTGTTGCGAACTGTTGAACCAATACGTTGCATCAATTCACGCCCATCCGTGATGCCTTCAACATAGGCAAGTGAAACTTTTGTCTCGGCGTCACTCGCGTAGAACTCCAAGAGATCGGCAACTCCCAGAGATGCCGCATTTCCGGCCGATACGGCGCGACAAATACCAACTCCAGTTTGTCGGGCGTAGTTCAAAAAACTTGAGACAAAGTTTCCGCTCTGACTTGCGACTGAGATCGCACCACGAGGTGGGTACGGGGCCACGATCTGGGCACACAAATTAACCGGAGTCGACACCACCCCCTGACCATTGGGTCCGGCCATCAAGATTCCGAGTTCATCGGCTACACGTACGAGCTCTGCTTCGGCATGTCGTCCCTCAGGACCAGCCTCTCCGTACCCAGCCGACGTTAAGAATGCCGCCTTGATCCCTTTGCTCGCGCACGCACGCAGGAGTTCTATATTGGCCCCCGCTGGTGTACAAACAAAGACAAGATCAATGCAGTTATTCGGAAGATCTGCGATGTCAGCAACTGTAGAAATTCCCAAGACTTCTTCGCCGTGAAGGTTTGTTCCAAAGACAGCACCTGCATAGCCACTTGCCAAAATATTATGCAGAGAGACAAACCCAAACTTGCCAGGATGACTTGAGGCTCCTGCCACTAAGACACCTTTGGGCTCAAATAGTGCATGAAACTGTTGAGATGTAAACGGTGTGCGCCTTGTCGAGTGAGGCAACTGTCGCTCACCGAGTTCGACGAGACCGTCGACCGCAACGACAGAACCATCCGCCTGCACAATGAGCGGATTGATGTCGACAGACAAAATGTCATCTCGCTCACAAGCAAGAGCAGACAGGCCCATCAAGATTCTGATCAGTTCGTCATTGTTGACTGCAGTCTCACCACGAAAATCTCCGAGAAGCTTTTGTGATCTCATTTGGCGAATCATCGCCATCGCATCACCTTCTTGCAAGGGTGCCGGTCTAAAAACAACATCGGCAATTGCCTCAGCCAAGACTCCGCCGACGCCCAGCATGACAGTTGGTCCAAACTGTGGGTCCACGAGTACACCTGCAATTAGTTCGCGCGCTCCTGAGACCATCGCTGAAACCAAAAGATGAACGTCTCCATCCTGAGGAGTTGCTTTGCCGAGGAGTTCTTTGGCGACAGCAATGCAGTCTGCTTCGGACATCACTCGCAAACGCACCAGACCACGTTCTGTCTTATGGGCAATGTTGTCTCCTCCCAGTTTCACTACGACTGGGAAGCCCATTTGCGCTGCAGCCCGGCCAGCGTCAACTGCCGTCAGAACTCGTTCTTGACCGGCAAAGGGAATACCGCATGCGCTCAGTAGTTGACGAGAGTCAAATTCGGACAGGGTGTATGAAGTACGCGACACAGGACTCAACCGTACTAAATACTGCGCGACAATCAGTGCCTAACAAAATTGCTTAGTCAATGAGTGCGGACTTAAAAAACGACAGCACGTGATCTCGGTGTTCGGCAATGTGCTCTTTCGTGAGCGCCTCGTCGTCAATCAAGCCATCAATAAACGCGGCATCGCTAAAGTACGTCAGAATTGCCCCGTATCCGGTGATCAATAAATGACGTGAATTGTGTCTTTTGAACACGCCTGCATCCATCTGGGCGTCAAAGTATGCAGATGCTGCGTCAAACAACGGCCGAAGAACGGCTGCAAGATCTATCCCCAAGTGCGTGCCTCCGTCAAGTGCTTCGCGTCTCATCATGCGCACGTAGTCAGGTGTGTCTTCAAATAGGCGAAAACCTGCATTCAGCACCAACTCAACTTTGGCCCATCCCAGCGCCTGATCTGCCACTGCCACCTCAAGGCGTTCGAGCCAGTCAGCCAGAAGTCTCTCAAAGACCTCCCCATAGAGGGCTTCCTTACTCGCAAAGTGATGCAACAGGCTTGGGCGCCGAATACCGACCCCTGCAGCAATGTCGTTGAGTGATGTGCCGTTGTATCCGGCCTCAGCAAAACACCGTAGAGATTCAGCGATGATGAGTTCTCGTGTTGAACGCGCGTCATCCTCGGTGCGGAAATTACTGGGCGGCGACGCCTGAGACGCAGATGTCTGAGATGCAGATGTTTGAGATAAAGGCACCTGGGACATACTCTTAATGTAGCGCAGGGTACCTACCGACCAGTAGGTAGTGCGCTAGGGTGCCAATATGAGCGGAGTTTTAAGGTCGGTATTTATTGGTTCTGTCGCTGGCTTGATCGTGATGGCACTGGCAAACATCTGCACCACGGTCTACCTGCATCGGGCATTGAGCCATCGTGCCCTTACGCTCAAGAAGCCCGCCGCAATGGTGTTTCGATTCGTTATCTGGGTCTCAACAGGCATCAAGCCCAAAGAATGGGTCGCGGTGCACCGCAAGCATCACGCCTTCACTGACGTCGAGGGAGATCCGCACTCCCCTGTGTTGCATGGCTGGAAGACGGTCCAAATAAAGAACGTAGCGATGTATCGCAAGAGTGTCCAAAACCCCGAGACGATTGCAAAGTATGCACGAGATCTTCCAGATGATCGCTGGGATCGATACTTTTTTGGGCATAACAAGACCGGGCTTGGCTTGGGGATTGCGTTTTTGATCGTGGTACTTGGCCCGGTCGCTGGAGTCGTGGCCGCACTGGTTCACCTCAATGTGTATCTTGCAGGATCAGCAGCGGTGAACGCCATGGGTCACCATTTTGGGCGTCGCCCGCACCCTAACCAAGCAACGAATCTTCAATGGCTTGCATTCATCACGATGGGAGAAGGTCTTCACAACAACCATCATGCAGCGCCGTCTTCGCCACGGCTCTCTCATCGGTGGTATCAAATTGATCCGGGTTGGTGGGTCATTCGCACATTGACGATATTGCGGCTGGCAAAAGTACGGTTCTCCGATATTCGTCTGATCCCAACTGCGAAGACCGCGTTATAAATTTATCAACACCCCACTGTTGGTAACGGTCAGAAATAGTTGTAGCGATTACCATAAGTAAATGCCCACAAAGTTGACGACGGATCAAGATGTTCTAGCAGTTTCGGTGATTCGCGGGTTAGCAATGGATGCGCCACTCGCTGCAAAGAGTGGTCATCAGGGCACAGCAATGGCTCTTGCGCCACTCGCTCACGTGTTGTACAGCAGAGTCATGAGACATTCTCCTCAGGAACCACACTGGATCAATCGAGATCGTTTTATTTTGTCCGGTGGACATGCATCAATTCTGCAGTACTCACTGTTGTTCTTGTCTGGATACGGACTCGAGATGAACGACATCAAACAGTTTCGCCAGTGGCAGTCAGCCACACCAGGTCATCCTGAGGCTGGACATACCGCGGGCGTAGAAGTTACGACTGGCCCTCTGGGTCAAGGCTTCGCGAATGGCGTTGGAATGGCAATCGCTGAAGCTCATCTACGGGCTCGTTTTGGGTCATCGTTGCAAAACCACACAACGTATGTTGTCGCAGGAGACGGCTGTTTGATGGAAGGCGTCAGCCACGAAGCAGCATCATTGGCCGGGCATCTTCAGTTAGATCACCTTGTGTGCATCTTTGATGACAACAAGATAACGATTGACGGCTCAACATCGCTGTCGTGCTCCGACGATGTCAGCATGCGCTTCCGAAGTTATGGATGGCACGTCATTGACGCCGGCGACATTGCCAATGATCTTGACGCCCTCGAGAAGGTACTTGTGTCAGCCAGGGATCATCGCGGAGCACCAACTTTGATTGTGCTGCGCACCCACATCGGGTATCCGTCGCCTGATCACACCGACAATCATGAAGCACACGGAAATCCGTTTAATGCAGCGCATGTGACCAGTACAAAAAATCTCATGGGAATTCCAGACGAGCCATTTTGGGCTTCTGCTGATCTTGTTGAGTCGTATCGAGCGCACTGCGCAGCACGAGGTCAAGATCAGATCCACGACTGGCAACATGCCAGCACGCAACAACAGCGTGATGATTTTGAACGCGCTTATTCGCTCGAGCCCGCTGACAACTGGAAATCATTACTGCCTCAATTTGATAGCGATTCCAAGCTCGCCACCCGCCAAGCTTTTCAAAAGATTCTCGAGGCTTCAGTTGAATCAATCCCAACGATTCTCTCGGGTGCTGCGGACTTAACCGGTAACACAGGCACAAAAATCGGCGGGGCTAGCGCCTTTAGTGCCAGTCAACCCGAAGGTACGCAGGTGTATTACGGCATCCGCGAACATGCAATGGGAAGTGCCCTTGTCGGAATGGCGATGCATGGTGGCGTGCTTCCGGTTGCTGGAACATTCTTTGTATTTGCTGATTACATGCGTCCAGCAATTCGATTGGCAGCGTTATCGCAAGCAAAATGCATCTTTGTTTTTAGTCATGACTCAGTAGGCGTCGGTGAAGATGGTCCAACTCATCAACCCGTCGAACATCTTGCAACCCTTCGTGCTATCCCTGGGCTGCAAGTAATTAGGCCAGCCGATCAGAACGAAACACGGGAGGCTTGGGTTGCGGCGGTCGAGCACAACGGACCCACTGCGATTATCTTGAGCAGACAAAACGTGCCGTCCACAACAGATGGTTCAGCAGTGTTGCGCGGCGCAGGCATTGTGCACGCTGTCGACTCGCCCACAGTTGTTCTTGTCGCAACAGGGAGCGAAGTGTCAGTAGCGCTTGAAGCCTCACGCGTTCTTGCTCAACAAAACATCCCTGCTCAAGTTGTGTCTTTTCCTTCGTGGGATCGACTCGAACAACAGCCACAAGCTTTTCAGGACTCCCTTTTCCCAGTCGGTGTTCCAGTTGTCAGCATCGAAGCGGCAAGCACATTCGGGTGGTCGCGATGGGCTATGGCGAGCGTTGGTATCGACCGTTTCGGCGCAAGCGCTCCTGGATCTGAGACGCTCGACAAGTTGGGAATTAATGTAACGAATCTTATTAATACCGTAAATACCGTACTTTCTCGAGGTATGTGATGAGCCCGATCACAATAGAGACACAGTGTGGCCATGAGTAATAACTTGCATCGTTTATTTGACGAACAAGGCCAGAGTCCATGGCTAGACAATTTGCAACGGGGCTACATCACATCAGGACACCTCAATGCAGTTATTGAGTCAGGTATTCGTGGTCTCACTTCTAATCCGACGATCTTTCAAAAAGCAATACAAGGCTCGACCGATTATGACGATCAGTTCGCTCAGGTGACAGCGGCTGGAGTTGGCGTAGAAGATGCGTACTGGGATCTGGTCACGACAGACATTGACGGAGCACTCGAGGCATTCAAACCTCTCTTTGACTCAAGCAATGGACTCGATGGTTTTGTTAGCGTAGAAGTTGATCCATCTCTGGCTACTGACGGTGTTGCCACATTGTCTGCCGCCCAAAAATTGCACGAACGAATCTCACGACCCAACGTCATGATCAAGATTCCGGCCACGGTTCAGGGAATCCCTGCAATTGAGTCGATGATTGCACAGGGCTGCAACATAAACGTCACGCTGATCTTTAGTCTGGAACGCTATCAAGATGTCATGAACGCATATATCTCAGGGCTAGAAAAACGATTGGCTCAGAACTTGCCAATCTCGGCGATCTCGAGTGTTGCAAGTTTTTTCATTAGTCGGGTCGACACAGAAATCGATCGTCGTCTCGAAGCACATGGCACTGCAGATGCACTGTCGTTATGCGGCACAGCAGCAATATCTCAAGCCCGACTCGCCTACCAACTATTTGAGCACACCTTTAGTGGACCGAGATGGAACAAACTTGCCCAAGCCGGAGCTCAGGTGCAGCGACCTCTTTGGGCGTCCACATCGACGAAGAATGCGGCATACCTTGACACCATGTATGTCGATCAGCTGATTGGACCCCACACTGTCAACACACTTCCTGAGTCAACAGTGACGGCATTCATTGATCACGGAACCATCGAGTGCACAATCACCTCCGACCTTGAAGGTGCCCGACAACGCTGGAACGTACTGAGCAACTACGGCGTTAATGTTGATGATGTGGCGAATGTTTTAGAACAAGAAGGCGTGTTGTCTTTTCAAAATAGCTTTAACGATTTAATGTCTGCACTTTCAGCCAAGGCGTCCAAAATCAAAGACGTATAAAGACATGCCAGCAGCGCGCGCTCCCCGGGATCAAAGACTCCTCGACAAATTGGCGGCGACCGTGCAGCAACTCAGTGATGCCGACACAGCAACGCTAGATCTTAAGATTGCGTCTGCCGCTCTAGACGAAATGGCCGAAGCATTCGAAATGTTTGCGCCATATCGAGATAGTCCTAAGGTCACTATTTTTGGATCAGCCCGCACGACGGCGAGTGATCCCCTCTACGACCTCACCGCGCAGGTTGCTAAGAAAATGGCTGACAAAGGTTGGATGGTCGTGACTGGTGCTGGCCCCGGAATCATGGAAGCAGGAATGCTCGGCGCAGGAAGAGAAAATTCAATTGGCGTGTCAATTCGCTTGCCATTTGAAACATCTGCAAATCCAATCATTGAAGGCGACGACAAATATGTGAGCATGAGATATTTCTTTACACGCAAACTCATGCTCCTCAAAGAATCGCGCGCATTCTTGTGTTTGCCAGGTGGTTTTGGCACTCTTGACGAAATGTTCGAATTGCTCACTCTGATGCAGACCGGCAAAGGAGCACTGGCTCCAACAGTGTTGCTAGACCTCCCAGGCGACCCTTTTTGGGAAGGGGTCTCGAGTTTTATTCACAACGAACTGATTCCGCGGAAGCTGGTTTCGCAGGCTGATCTTGAACTCTTCAAAGTGACAAACAGCGTTGATGAGGCTGTTCATGAGATCACGGGTTTTTACTCGAATTATCACTCGTTGAGATTTGTGAGAGATGTGCTGGTTGTTCGGCTACAACGCGAACCTTCTGCTGACCAGTTAAAAATCTTAAATGATGAGTTCTCTCACTTGTGCACAAGTGGCACCATCCACTCCACCAAACCTCTTAAAGCCGAGGTAAGTGATGATGACTTCTTGCTTCTTCCGCGCATTGCGTTGACCTTTGGTGGTCGTGAATTCGGGCAACTACGCAAGATGATCAACCTGCTCAATACGTTTTAATCCTCAAATTCTGTAGAACGTAAGAGGTGGATGGCTTTTTCAATAGCCCTGCGAGCTTGTGTAATCTTCTTCTCCTGAGCAGGTCGGGACGGGTCATCCCCATGAAGCGCCTCCCGCAAGATAGAGATCGCACGCTCGGATAATATTTGTGAAATCGACTCGAGTTCACGTATTAGTTCCTCGTTGTTCATTTATGTCTCTCCCCTTCCTTCTCTCATTTCTTCTTCAGCGTTCTCAAGGCAATACCACGCAACAACCCGTTCTAACGCTAGTGTTTCATCTCGTGCCTATACCTGATGAACTCCATGAATGGATCAGTTTCGAGGACCCCGACGAACATCGGACCTGGATGATCGATGCCACCTACTTCCGATCTAACTACAAGTGTATTTACGGCGAAGGTTGTAAGGGTGTCCTAGATGATGACGCAACAGATCTGCAACAAGGTTGCTGTTCGTACGGTGCTCACTTTGAGGGCAAAAAAGACTTAGCCACCGTCGTGAAGTCAAGTAAACGCCTCACAAAGAAGAACTGGCAGAACAAAGACAAGGCGAAGGCCAAAGGTTGGAGCGTCACTGCAAAGGATGGCTCAACAAAAACTCGTGTTGTTGATGGCGGTTGCATCTTTCTTAATAAGCCAGGCTTTGAGGGAGGCACAGGATGTGCGTTGCATATTGGAGCCATGCAAGCTGGAGAACGTCCTATGGACTGGAAACCAGATGTATGTTGGCAAGTACCGGTGCGACTTGAAGAACACGTCGAAGAAGATGGACACATACTTTCTGTGCTTCGCGAATGGAAACGTCGTGACTGGGGCGAGGGTGGGGCAGATTTTCATTGGTGGTGTACTGAGTCGGCCGACGCATACGTCGGCAAAGATCAGGCATACATCACACTGCGTGACGAGATAACTGAACTCGTCGGCAAAAAGGTCTACAAATTGATCTCAGAGCAACTGTCCGCTCCGTATGGAGTGCCGCTACCACATCCGGCGATACGCAAAAAGTAATAAATTACGTAACGCGAATTTAATTATTTCTTGAAAGCGCGTCGCCGCTCTTCGATGCTGAGATGTCGCTTTCGAATTCGAATCTTGCTAGGAGTTACTTCGACTAACTCATCGTCGGCGATCCATTCAATAGCTGTTTCAAGAGTGTGAATAATTGGCGCAGCGAGTTTCACCCCATCATCATGACTATGGGTTCTGATGTTATTTTTTTCTTTAGCGCGTACTGCGTTGACGACCATTTCTTCACCGCGTGCACCCTCGCCGATGACCATTCCTTCATAAACATCGCTCCCAGGATGTAGAAACAAGGCCCCACGTTGTTGCAAGTTGTCAAGAGCATATGCAGTCGTTGCGCCCATGCGATCTGAAATCATTGCTCCACCTGCTCGATGAGGAAGATCCCCCGCCCAAGGAGTCCAGCCTGCGCGTCGCTGATGCAATAGCGCAGTTCCGCGAGTCGCTGCCATGAGCATGAGACGAAAACCAATGAGGCCTCTGGATGTTGCTTCAAAAGAAACAATGCTTCGCCCTGTGTCTCCGGGACGCAGATCTGTCACTTTGCCTTTGCGCGGAGCAAGGGCTTGCGTAACAGTGCCCACATGCTCATCTGGCACGTCGACCGTGCCCTCTTCGAGTGGTTCATGTCGCTTGCCACTGATTTCTTTCGTGACTACCTCGGGCCGACTGACTTGCAGTTCGAAACCCTCTCTGCGCATGTTCTCAATCAAGACCGCAAGCTGCAATTCACCGCGACCAGCAACAGACATCACATCAGCAGATTCGGTATCGGCAATTTTAATAGACACATTTCCGAGAATTTCTCGCTGTAGACGTTCGCGCAAATGTCGACTGGTCAAGTATTTGCCTTCACGACCAGCATACGGAGATGTATTGACGCCAAAACTCATGCGCAGTACTGGTTCATCAACCTCTAATCGACCGAGTGGTTCCGCCACATCTAACGCTGACACCGTGTCGCCGACCTCTACTTCAGGTATTCCGGCAAGTACAAACAAATCGCCGGCGACGACTTCGTCGACTTCTTTACGTTCGATGCCTTCAAAGACCATGAGTTGGGCGATGCGACGACGGAGCGGTGGTTTGTCTGCACTTGAGTCCTTGCCCCATAGTGCAACCATCTCTCCTTTTTTGAGTTTGCCAGCATGAACACGACCGATGGCCAGACGTCCGACGTACTCGGACGCGTCAAGGTTGGTAACAAGTGCTCGTGTTTGCAAACTCGAGTCGGCTTTGGGTTCCGGAACAGTTTCAAGAATCGCATCAAGGAGAGTTGATAAGTCTGCATCTGCTGCAGGCATTCCGACTCCAACCATGCTGCGCCCTTCACGTGCCACCGCTGAAATCACCGGAAACGACAAGTGGTCGTCGTGTGTTGCAAGATCCAAGAAGAGTTGCTCGACCTCAATTAGAACTTCTTCTGCACGGGCATCTTGACGATCAACCTTATTTAGCACCAAGATGATCGGAAGTCCGATGTGCAGGGCTTTTGATAAAACGTAACGAGTTTGAGGCAACGGACCCTCGGCTGCGTCAACAAGCAACACGACACCATCAACAAGAGCCAGAGCACGTTCTACCTCGCCACCGAAATCCGCGTGTCCCGGAGTGTCGACCAAGTTGATCTTGGTTCCTTTCCAGTGAATGGATGCAGCCTTTGCCAAAATCGTGATTCCGCGTTCGCGCTCTTGGTCGTCAGAGTCCATTACGCGATCAATGAGTTGTGTGTGTGCGGCAAAAGTTCCAGTCGAGCGCAACAAGGTATCGACGAGCGTAGTTTTGCCATGATCGACATGGGCAACGAGGGCAACGTTTCTAATAGGGGTCATCGGGGGTCTTTCGAGGAGCAAAGCTCCATTTTGGTTATTCGGTGTCTTCGGCTACTTCATCTTCATCATCAAAGCGAACCCCATAGCGCTCTGCGATTTCGGCGTATTCATCATCTTGACTGCGAGAGGTAGGACGATCTGGCGACCCCAACCCAAGGTCGGCGGCGCTAGGACCTGCTTGCTTTAATTTACGGGCTTCTTCAAACCGACGATGGCGACCCTTTTTCACGGCCGGACTCCGAACACTGTGGGCACGTGGTGCCTTTGTACAACAGGTAACAGGTTAGCGTTTTATTAGGGCAAAATGGCGGATTAGGGCGTGCGATGAGGGTCGCTGATTGGCTGTAGTTCAAGACCCCCGCCTGCCTCTGCTGAGCGAAAAGTCAGACCAACTCGCCCTTCGAGCAAGTTCTGAACATCACGACCGACAATGTCTGCTCTCCAGCCAGTTGCTAAGCGCGGGTTTGGTGCATGTCTAAGCAGATCAACGATGTCTTGGCGAGTTCCCAGAAGTACAGCATCGAGGTCTTGTTGACGAGCAAGTTCTGTGATCCATGCCGAGACCAAGGTCACCGCAGGGCGCAATGATCGGTCTAGGTCGTCTCCGTCGGGTGTCGGGAAATGCAACTCACCCTGGTCGCTGTCCTGCGTACCTGTTGCTACCGCTGCCAAGATGCTCGCACCCGTTGCTCCGGATGCTTGGCGGCGGTCGATGCCGCGCGTCTGACCCAGATCTAACTCATTTCGTGGTGCCTTGGCGGCGATTCCCAAGATCACCATGTCAGAGAGCACATGACGAACTGGAATATCTAATTCGGCCGCGCGTATTTCACGCCAACGCGCGACAGAGCGAGCAACCCAGCGGGACTTACCTTTGAGTGTTCGAACGTCTTTGACACGCATCCACGCATTGTCCGGGGAAATCGGACCGGTCGGACGAACTCTTAATTCTTCACACGCCTCGAGAGCCCACGCTAGACGACTTCTTTTTTCGAGGTCAGCGACAATCAGCTGTCGAAGTTCAGGCAAATATGCA
>Ga0214919_10008545_pt1 | contig 13448 bp, 15 predicted proteins | sample LL1503_MetaG_FD_177994 | JGI IMG/M metagenome (GOLD analysis project Ga0214919, IMG submission 177994) | Freshwater microbial communities from Lake Lanier, Atlanta, Georgia, United States - LL-1503 | ecosystem: Environmental > Aquatic > Freshwater > Lake | place: USA: Georgia | collected...
CAGAAAAAGGTAAAGACAACTCCACCATTCCCGGCTTAACCGACACCAAGCGTGCGCCTAAGTGCTGCATCATGCCTTGACGCATAAAGCTGTCGTGGATACGTTGGTGGAGTTCTGGGTGTTGCATGGTTTGACTTAAAAGGTATTGTTGTAGCGATTAAATCGCATTACTAATTTTGCAGATTGTGTAAAGATTATCTCTAGGATAATGCACACACTATTACTGCTTTGTCCTTGCAACAGCTTTTAAATGCTCCAATACGAAACCATTCCCGTCACCCCTTTCCAACAAAACTGCTCGGTAGTGTGGTGCGACGAAAGCATGCGCGGCGCCATCATCGATCCAGGTGGTGACTTAGACATGTTGCTCGATAGCTGCAAACAACTTGGTGTCACCCTTGAGCAAATATGGATCACGCATGCGCATATTGACCATGCGGGTGGAACAGCAGAATTAGCAGAACGCTTAACGCTTCCAATCGTCGGACCACACGAAGACGACCAATTTTGGATTGATGGCTTGGCACAAGCAGCGGCAAACTATGGATTCCCTCCATCGCGCGCTTTCACACCTACACGTTGGTTGAATGACGGAGATACCGTCACATTAGGCAAACACACTTTGCAAGTGCGCCACTGTCCGGGCCACACACCAGGCCATGTGGTGTTTTACTCACCTGAAATCAAACGCGCATTCGTAGGCGACGTTCTGTTTGCTGGAAGCATTGGCCGCACCGACTTTCCACGTGGCAACCACCAAGACTTGATCGACAGCATCACGCAACGCTTGTGGCCTATGGGAAATGACACGGTATTTATTCCAGGGCACGGACCCGAGAGTACTTTTGGACGCGAGAGGGTGAGTAACCCCTATGTGGGTGGCACCTAAAGTTTTATCGAACGACTTTGGCGCGTTCGTATAGGGGCATGACTTTAGGCAAATTAGCCTGAATCTCTTGGATACGTGAGTTACCTGACGGGTGCGTACTCAACCACTGCGGTGGCGCACCTTTGTTCGCTTCGCTCATTTTTTGCCACAACGAAACGCCTGACTCAGGGTTGTAACCTGCGCGCGCTGCGAGTTCCATGCCGACCAAGTCGGCTTCTGTTTCGTCGTCGCGACTGAATTTCAGTGAGATCAAGTTGGCGCCTTGTCTTGCGACAAAGTCTGTCAAATTGGGGTTGATACCAAATGCCGCCGCCGCGATAGAGCTACCGATTCTCGCAAGACCATCTGTTGCAACCGACTTGCCCATCCGTTCACGTGCATGCTCGCGTAATGCATGGGCGATTTCATGGCCCATCACCATCGCCACTTCGTCGTCGGTGAGTTTGAGTTGGCTCAGGATGCCGGTGTAGAAAGCGATCTTGCCACCCGGCATACAAAACGCGTTGATTTGGTTGGAGCCAATCAGGTTAACTTCCCATGCCCAGTCTTTAGCGCGAGGGTTCCATTGCAATGCGTGCGGTATGAGTTCTTTTGAAATACGGCGTAAACGTTGTACCTGCGGGTGGTCATCGGGCCCCAATGCATTTTTGCTAGCCGCCTCTTTCAGCATTTGCGCATACTGTTGTCGCGCCGATTGCTCCACTTCGGCTGCCGGCACTAAATTAGCGAATGCAGATTCTTTGCCCACCTCGACGCCTTCGCGCGCGAGCAAGGGCGCGCCAGCCAAGGCACTGGCAATCATTAAAACAACATAAAGCAAGGCGCGTTTCAAGAGCATAAAAAATTCCTCTGACCAATACCCTCAAAATAGGGGCTATGAACGATACAACAAGTCCAACCCCTGCAAACCCCACCCAAACCAGTTGGCGTGATGCATGGCGCGTCTATTTAGAGCCTGCTTCTTGGCGCATGCTGTTTTTGGGGTTTTCTGCAGGCCTGCCATTGTTACTGGTATTGGGCACTTTGAGTTTTCGCTTGCGCGAAGCGGGAATTGACCGCAGCACCATTGGTTTTTTAAGTTGGGTAGGGTTGGTCTACGGCTTTAAATGGATGTGGGCACCTTTGGTCGACCGGCTCCCACTGCCATTGCTCACCAAACTACTAGGGCGCAGACGCAGTTGGTTGATGTTTGCGCAATGCTTGGTGATAGCTGGTTTGATCGGCATGGGATGGTGTGACCCTCAACTGAATTTAGAGTCCGTCGTATGGTTCGCATTGTTGGTGGCGTTTGGATCGGCTACCCAAGACATTGCCTTGGATGCATTTCGCATTGAGTCGGCTGACACACAACACCAAGCGGCATTGGCTGCGACTTACCAAACGGGTTATCGCTTAGCGATGATTTGGGCGGGTGCGGGAGTGTTGTGGGTGGCGGCGCGTGCTTCTGTTGTGCCGGTCGCTCCTGCCGATGCTGTCGCAAGTGTTTACCAGCATCTGGCTTGGCAAACCGCTTACTGGGTGATGGCTGCATCGATGAGCGTAGGCTTGCTCACTGTGTTGTTTTCTTCAGAGCCTTTGGCTATTGAGTTACCCCCAGCACGCAACGCCAAGGAATGGTTGCAGTCTGCCTTGGTAGAGCCATTTGCAGATTTCATTCGCCGCTACCAATGGCAAGCGGTGATCATTTTGTTGTTGATTGCCATCTACCGCATCAGCGATGTGGTGATGGGCATCATGGCCAATCCGTTTTATGTCGACATGGGCTACACCAAAGACGAAGTGGCAGCGGTCAGTAAAGTATTTGGCGTCATCATGACTTTGGTCGGCGCATTCATTGGTGGCGTTTTGTCAATGCGTTTGGGCGTGATGCGCATTTTGATGTTGGGCGCCGTGTTGAGTGCAGCGACCAATTTGCTATTTGCTTGGCTTGCTGGTGTTGGTCACGATGTGACTGCCTTGATTTGGGTAGTCTCTGCCGACAACTTAGCCAGCGGTATTGCTTCCGCTGCTTTTATTGCGTATTTATCAGGTCTCACCAACGTGAACTACTCGGCCACGCAATACGCCTTGTTTAGTTCGATGATGCTACTCGCCCCTAAATGGTTGGCCGGATTCTCAGGCGTTTATGTAGATGCACACGGCTACGCAGCATTTTTTAATAGCACCGCTTTGCTCGGTGTACCTGTTTTATTACTGGTCTGGCTCGCCGCGCGTCAAAGCAAAGCGTAAACGCGATCGGCTTGCACATCTTCTAAGCAACGCGTATGGCCTAGAGGGCAAGTGCGTTCGTAACAAGGCGCACAGGCCAATGGCGGTTGGTATTTGGGGTCTACGCGCAACCACACCACGCGCGCTTTGTCGTTCAAAGGCGGCGTATGGTCTGGGCTTGATGAACCAAATACCGCGACCTGGGGTACACCCATAGCAGCGGCAACGTGCATCAACCCTGAGTCATTACTCACGACACGAAAGGCACCGCTGATCAACGCAAAGGCTTGCATCAAATCAGTCTCGCCAGCTAGGTTATGGCAGTGGCCACTTTGTTTGGCATTGGCCGTGTTTGCGATTTCTGCGCAAAATGCTCGATCTTGTGGGCCACCTAACAAGATGATCGGGCTGTCGACCATGCCTGCCAATTCAGCAAAGTGCCTGGCAGGCCAACGCTTGGCAGGGCCGTATTCAGCGCCTGGCGCAAACACCACGTAGCTGTTGCGTGCCAAGGTCGGTAAGTCAGGGCGTTTGGCCAAACGCTCTAAGCCTTCGTCCATCGCTTGCGGTGGCACTTGCAGCACGGGTCGTAAATCGCCTGTGAGCTTCATGGGTTGGTTGTTTTGTCCGACCAAGCTCAATGCCGCATACCACTCGACCATCGGAGGACGTGCCTCAGATGAGGGGTTGTCGAGCCGGTCGGTCAATACGCCGTAACGCGCTTCACCGGTATATCCAATACGCTGAGGGATGTTCGCCATCCAAGGTATGAGCGCGCTCTTGAATGAGTTAGGGCAAACATAGGCTTTCTCAAAACGCCCACGCAAAGAGCGCGCGAGCTTCCACCGCTCGAACAACTGCAATCCGCCATGTTGAAAAGGCAACTCCAAAACTTCGAACACACTGGGCATGGCGCGATAAACGGGCGCGATAGACGACATCGCCGCGACGGTTAAGCGTTCACCGCGCGCAGCTAGGCGTCGCAAAAGGGGTTCGGTCATCACCGCGTCCCCAATCCATTGGGGGGCAATGACTAAGACTTGTTTAGTGGTGGTTGCCAACGTGTTCGCCGGCTGCAAGTTTAAAAGTAGTGCCGCAATACGGGCACTTGGCTTCGCCAGATTTGGCCACGTCTAAATAGACCTTGGGATGGCTGTTCCACAAAGCCATGTCTGCTTTGGCGCTAGGGCAAAAAACGCCGCCATGGCCATTGAGGTCTTTGGCTAAAAGCTCGACTGTATTGGTCATGGCTTAAACCTTGGTCAACCAATGGGCGTACTTGGGATTGCGACCATTGACGATATCAAAGAACGCACTTTGGATTTTTTCGGTGATCGGTCCGCGGCTACCGACGTAATCGTCTTTGCCCATAGGAATACGGTCGAGTTCGCGAATCGGCGTGACTTCTGCGGCAGTTCCGGTGAAGAAAGCCTCGTCAGAGATGTACACCTCATCACGCGTGATGCGCTTTTGCACGACTTCAATGCCGAGGTCTTGTGCAATATGAAAAACAGTGTTGCGGGTAATACCGCTCAAAGCGCCAGCAGAGAGGTCTGGCGTATAAATCACACCGTTTTTGACCACGAAGATGTTCTCGCCAGCGCCTTCTGAGACAAAGCCCGAGCTGTCCAACAGCAACGCTTCGTCGTAGCCTTCGTCCGTCACTTCCATATTCGCCAGAATCGAATTGGTGTAATTGCTCACAGCCTTGGCTTGCGTCATCGTGATGTTCACATGGTGGCGTGTGTAGCTAGAAGTCTTGACGCGGATGCCTTTCTTCAAACCTTCTTCGCCCAAATAAGCGCCCCATGCCCAAGCCGCCACCATCAAATGGATGGTATTGCCCTTAGGGCTCACGCCAAGTTTCTTGTCGCCAATCCACACCAGCGGACGGATGTAGCAACTCTCCAACTTATTGGCGCGCACCACATCGCGCTGCACTTCCATGATTTCTTTCTGGCTAAAAGGAATGTGCATACGCAAAATCTTCGCGCTGTTGAACAAGCGCTCGGTGTGTTCTTCTAAACGAAAGATTGCCGTACCGTTAACTGTGTTGTAAGCACGAACGCCCTCAAAAGCGCCGCAACCATAGTGCAAGGTATGCGTGAGGACGTGGATCTTGGCGTCGCGCCACTCGACCATTTTTCCGTCCATCCAGATTTTGCCGTCACGGTCTGACATGGAGGGGATAACGACGCTCATGGGAATTCCTTTGGGATATTTAGGCTGTGGCCAATTAAGTGTTGGAGGAGATTTTAGCGATCAGCTGTTTGCCGCCTCGCCGGGCGTAATGTCGGTCGCCTGAAAAGGCCTATCCAGTGTCCAACTCTGCAACTTACCCGCGACAAACACTGTGCGCACTACCGACTGGCTTCCGTCGCGCCAACTGAAAATCTCGGGCTGCGCATCTTTTACGCTTTCGGGTTGTCCTAATGCGCGCGTCATGGCAATGACATGCATGAGGTTCATGCCGGGTTTAAGTTTGGCGTTCAACATCACTGCGCTATCGACAAAACCAATAGGGCGCTGACTAGCGCGTTTCATGGTTTGCACGAGCCTAGTGAAGTGAAGTAACGTCCACATCACACCGGCTGAGACCACCATCGCCACGCCCAACCAGCCCCATGATTGCCAAGCCCAAGCCGTTAAAACCACTGCGGCAAGTGGTACGAGATATCTTTGAAAGTTCATCCGGCTATTGTCTCTTGAACTTCCCTGCGGCGAAGGCGATATGCCAGTAGCCCATATGGCTCCTCGCTTCGCTCTTGATGTCGCCATATGGGCTACTGGCATATCGCCTTCGCTTCATACACCGACTATTTTGAGAGAGGGGTGTCAGCTTAATGCGCGAACTAGGGAAATCGCTTCATCTACTCGCTCAACAGCATGAACCGTTAGCCCCTCAATGGGCTTTTTAGGTGCATTTGCCTTGGGAATCACGGCAACGCTGAACCCCAACTTGGCCGCTTCCTTCAACCGCTCTTGCCCACGTGGCGCGGGACGCACTTCGCCTGCTAGACCAACTTCACCGAAAGCAATAAAACCAGCAGGCAGTGGCTTGCCCCGCAAACTGCTTTGGATAGAAAGCATGACCGCCAAGTCCGCTGCAGGCTCGCTAATTCGCACACCACCCACTGCGTTTACAAAAACGTCTTGGTCCATGCAAGCCACGCCAGCGTGCCGGTGCAACACAGCCAACAACATCGCCAAACGGTCACGGTCTAAGCCAACACTCAAGCGCCGAGGCGATGGCCCGCCACTGTCCACCAACGCCTGAATTTCAACCAACATAGGCCGCGTGCCTTCCAGCGTCACCAAGACACAACTCCCTGGCACAGGTTCAGCGTGTTGGCTGAGAAAAATCGCGCTCGGATTGCTGACGCCTTTGAGTCCTTTTTCGGTCATCGCAAACACGCCGATTTCGTTCACGGCACCAAAACGGTTTTTGATGGCCCGGACCAAACGGTAGGTGGAATGGGTGTCGCCTTCAAAGTACAGCACGGTATCGACCATGTGCTCCAACACACGCGGCCCTGCCAAAGCACCTTCTTTGGTCACATGCCCGACCAACACCACCGCAGTACCCGTGGCCTTCGCCATGCGGGTGAGATGTGCCGCACATTCGCGCACCTGTGCGACAGAGCCTGGCGCGCTGGTGAGTTGGTCTGAATACACGGTTTGGATGGAGTCCATCACCACCACTGCGGGCTGCAGTTTGTCGACGGTGGCCAGCACTTTTTCGAGTTGCGTTTCTGCCAGCACTTGCACTTGCGATTTGTCGAGTCCTAGCCGGCGCGAGCGCAAGGCCACTTGCGCGCCAGATTCTTCGCCGGTCACATACAAGGTGTTCCAGCCGCTGCGCTGCAAACCGTCCATCGCTTGCAACAGCAAGGTCGATTTACCAATGCCAGGGTCACCGCCGATCAGTACTACGCCACCTTGGACCATGCCACCGCCCAAAACACGGTCGAGTTCTTCTTGGCCGGTGGGTGTGCGCGGTACTTCAGACGCTTCAATATCCGACAAGGTCGCAACTTCTGCCGCAGGCACCAACGCTGCCATTCCGGCGTAACGGTTTTTGACGGGCCCGCCGGATTCGACCGCGCCCTCGATCAGGGTGTTCCAGGCATTGCAACTTGGGCACTTGCCCAGCCATTTGGGGCTGGTGCCGCCGCATTCGGTGCAGGTGTATTGGGTTTTGTCTTTAGCCATAGACCAATGATACTGGATGAACAACCAGTGTTTTTGATTTTTAAGGGTAAATCCTAGTCAACCAGTCAGCGTTAGCACTTGGTTTATCGTTGTAAATTATTTAACATGCTAAATAATTTAATTCGCTATGAAAAAGCAACCATTCGCCCACCGTAATCTTCCGCGTCTACTACTACAGGCACGTGAATCGGTCATGGCGCACACGCGTCCGGGGTTGCGCGAACATGGCTTGAGTGATCAACAGTGGCGGGTCTTGCGTGTGTTGGGCGAGGACCACGCCAATGGAGGCACTGGCGTTGAAACTGGTCACATTGCGCGTGAAGCCTTCATCATCGGCCCCAGCTTGAGCGGTGTGTTGTCCCGCATGGAGCGCGACGGGTTGATTGACCGAGAACGCGATGTCAACGACCAACGCCGATCCGTCGTTCGCGCCACGGACAAGGGTTTGCAAAGCGTGCAGACCTTGTCGCACACCATTGAAGCGCATTACCGCTGGATGGAGCAGCGTCTAGGCAAAGACACGCTGCAGCATCTCTACGTCCTGCTCGATGAAGTGATTGCACTAGATGTTGGGGAATAAACGCTTGCCTCATCCTCCCATTCACGGCACGGTTTACGGTGTATTGCTCAATGCTCAGCGCGAATGGGCCTTGTGCGAACACGTTATGCACGAATCGCCTTACCAATCGCCGCCTTCGGCACCAGTTCTCTACATCAAAACTGCCAACACCTGGTCCGCGCATGACGCCGCCATTGCCTTGCCAGCAAACGTGCCGTCGATTGAAGTTGGTGCCACGCTTGGCGTCGTCATAGGCGAGCCCAACGCCAACGATTCATTGCATGTAAGTGGTTTTGTACTGCTCAACGATGTGTCGATTCCGCACGGCGTAGCCGCACAAGGCTTTTATCGGCCACCTATCAAATACAAAAATTTAGATGGCTTTTTAGGTATTGGCCCACATGTGGCCACAACATCGCAAGTACCCTACCCAAATCAATTGACGCTTGAAGTGCGTATCAATGGCGTGTTGCAACAAACCGTCGATCTGCAAACCATGCGCCGCCTTCTTCCGCAGTTGCTGACCGATGTCGGCGCCTTTACACCGCTGCAAGCGGGCGATGTGCTGATGCTCGGTCTAGACGTGTGTGGCCAAGGCCCAGAAGCGGGCCATCGCCCGCACGCCCGTGCGGGCGATGTGATTGACATACGTGCACCACAATGCGCCGCACTGGGTCACTTGCGCAACTCCTTAGTTCAGGAGGCCGCATGAAACACGCACGCGTTATGGTCCATGGACAGGTTTGGGACGCCACCCAACAAAGCGACCAACTGCTGCTGGCGGATGGTCGACTCGTCGGTTTTACTGATGTGCAATGGCTGCCCCCCTTATCCCCCGTTGCGCGTCCACGCACCGTGTTGGCTCTCGGTCTCAACTACGCTGACCACGCCAAAGAGCTGGCTTTCAAAGAGCCGCCCAAAGAACCGCTGGCATTTGTCAAAGGCGAGGCCAGTTTGATCGGTCACGGGCAATGCACCGTGCGTCCGCCAGGTGTGAAATTTATGCACTATGAGTGCGAACTGGCCGTGGTGATAGGCAGGACGGCGCGACACGTTCAACCTGCACAAGCGCTTGACTTTGTAGGGGGCTATACGGTGGCAAATGATTTTGCAATTCGCGACTACCTTGAGAACTGGTACCGTCCAAATTTACGAGTGAAAAACCGTGCCACTTGTACACCCATCGGTCCTTGGTTGGTCGATGCTGCCGACCTTCATGCCAGCTTTGGCGAACCATTGCAGCTTGCATTACAAACGACGGTAAACGGCAAAGTCACGCAAAGCGGCAATACACGTGACATGATTTTTGATGTGCCCACCTTGATCGCGTATTTCAGCTCCTTTATGACCCTCTACCCCGGCGACTTGATTCTGACTGGTACACCTGATGGCGTAGTCGATTGCCAACCAGGTGATGTGGTCGTGACGGAAATTGAAGGTATCGGCGCACTGACCACCACCATGATTGACAACACACCATGCAACACATCCAACACCTGATCAACGGCAAACACGTTCAAAGCCATCAGACGTTTGCCTCGATCAACCCTGCAACGCAAGAAGTATTGGCTGAGGTAGCAGTTGGCGGTGAACAAGAAGTTGGTGCGGCAGTTGCTGCGGCCAAGCAAGCCTTTCCCGCATGGGCTAACACCCCAGCAACTGAACGTGCAAAACTGTTACGCAAACTCGGTGAACTGATCGCACACCATGTGCCCGAGATTGCCCTTACAGAAACCAACGACTGCGGACAAACGATTTCGCAAACTGGCAAACAGCTCATTCCGCGCGCGGCTGACAACTTTTCTTACTTTGCCGAAATGTGCACAAGGGTGGACGGACACACCTATCCCACGCCAACGCACTTGAACTACACCTTGTTTCACCCTGTGGGTGTCTGCGCCCTAATCAGTCCATGGAACGTGCCCTTTATGACTGCGACGTGGAAGGTCGCGCCATGCCTCGCATTTGGCAACACCGCCGTATTAAAAATGAGCGAGCTCTCACCTCTCACCGCCGCACGTTTAGGTGACTTAGCGCTTGAAGCCGGAATCCCAGCAGGCGTTCTCAACATCGTCCACGGTTACGGCAATGAAACCGGCGAGCCCTTGGTGGCGCATCCAGATGTGCGGGCGATTTCTTTCACGGGGTCTACCGCAACGGGTAACCGCATTGTCAAAACTGCGGGCTTGAAAAAGTTCAGCATGGAACTCGGCGGTAAGTCGCCATTTGTCATCTTCGATGACGCCGATTTAGACCGCGCCCTCGATGCCGCTGTCTTCATGATTTTTAGTAACAACGGTGAGCGATGCACGGCAGGCAGTCGCATCTTGGTGCAAGAAAATATTTATGCAGACTTTGTTGCGAAATTCACCGAACGCGCAAAGCGCATCACTGTGGGCGACCCCTTAGACGAAAAAACCATCGTCGGCCCGATGATCAGCCCTGCGCACTTAGCCAAAGTGAAAAGCTATATAGAACTCGGCCCCAAGGAAGGCGCCACACTTTTGTGCGGGGGTTTAGATCGGCCTTCGTATGCACCCGACTTAAGCGCACGCGTCGCCAAAGGCAACTTTGTCTGGCCCACGGTGTTTGCCGATGTCGATAACCGCATGCGGATTGCGCAAGACGAAATTTTTGGGCCCGTGGCATGTTTGATTCCGTTCAAAGACGAGGCGCACGCCATCTCCCTTGCGAATGACATCGCCTATGGCTTGAGCAGCTATGTGTGGACCGAAAACATTGGTAAAGCCCATCGCGTAGCAGCTGCTGTTGAAGCGGGTATGTGCTTCGTCAACAGCCAAAACGTGCGCGATTTACGCCAACCGTTTGGTGGCACCAAGGCCAGCGGCACAGGACGCGAAGGCGGCACTTGGAGTTACGAAGTATTTTGCGAACCTAAAAATGTTGCGGTGAGTTTGGGAAGCCACCACATTCCGCACTGGGGACTCTAGCCATGGGACAACTTGCGCTCGCCGCCAAAATCACCCATGTACCTTCGATGTATTTGAGCGAATTGCCTGGGCCGCGTTTTGGCACACGGCAAGATGCGATCGATGGCCACCGAGAAATCAGCAAACGTTGTCGCGACTTAGGTGTAGACACCTTAGTCGTGTTTGATACACATTGGTTGGTGAACGCGAATTACCACATCAACTGCGCGCCACATTTCAAAGGCACTTACACCAGCAATGAGTTGCCTCACTTCATCAGCAATATGGGCTACGAAGCACCTGGCAATCCTGCGCTAGGGCAATTGCTCGCCAAAGTCTGCAACGAGTTTGGCGTAGAAACTCTGGCGCATGACAAAACCACACTCGCGCCCGAATATGGCACCTTGGTGCCTCTGCGCTATATGAATGAAGACCAGCATTTCAAAGTGGTGTCAGTCTCCGCTTTGTGCCAATCGCATTATTTGAACGACAGCGCGCGCTTGGGCTGGGCTATGCGTCAAGCCGTTGAACACCACTATGACGGCAAGGTGGCATTTTTTGCGAGTGGGTCGTTGAGCCATCGGTTTGCACAAAACGGATTGGCGCCCGAATTTGCTTTCAAAATTTGGAGTCCGTTCTTAGAAAAGCTAGACGCTCAAGTGGTGCAGATGTGGCAAAACGCAGAGTGGGATAGTTTTTGCGCCATGCTGCCCGAATACGCCAGCAAAGGCCATGGCGAGGGGTTTATGCACGACACTGCCATGTTGATGGGCGCATTGGGTTGGTCGGGGTACGACGCGCCAGCTGAAATCATCACGCCTTACTTTGGCGCGTCGGGCACGGGCCAAATCAATGCCGTGTTTCCTGTGACGCCGCAAAACGGACAACACATACCACCCGCACAAGCCAGTGCGGCAGGTGCTTACCAATCGTTCTCAAGGCTTTGATTTTTTATGCCCCATCTTGTGATTTTGTACACCCCGCAACTCGACAAAGAAACCGATATGGATGTGTTGTGTCGCTCACTGGCCAACACCATGCTGGCGGCGCGTGATGAAAATGGCGCAGCAGTTTTTCCGCCCGGTGGGACGCGTGTATTGGCTTTTCCCGCCGCACATTTCGCGGTGGCAGATGACGGCAGCGCTGGCCGTGCTGCCGGAGGCACGGGAGACTACGCATTTGTTTATTTGCAATTGCGTGTGGCCGATGGCCGAACATCTGCCACGCACACGCAGGTTGGCGATGCACTCTTACAAACAACACAAACGCACTTCGCAAATATTTTTGACAAACGCCACATCGGCATCACTTTGCAAATTGACGAAGGCTTGCCTGTTTATGACGGCAAGCACAGTAATCTCCATCCTTTATTTACCAAAGCCTGAATATGCTGAGCACTGAAGTCATCGCACAACTCGCTGCAGAGTTGAATCACGCAGAAAAATCACGCCTGCAGGTCGAACATTTCTCCAAACGTTTTCCTGAAATGACGATTGAAGATGGTTACCGCATCAACCGTGCGTGGATGGCGCTCAAACTATCCGAAGGCCATCAAGTGATAGGCCACAAAATTGGCCTGACCAGCCGCGCTATGCAACAAGCCAGCCAAATCGACGAGCCTGATTTCGGCACTTTGCTCGAGCACATGCGCTACACCTGTGTGCCTGGAAAAATGCTGGACATACCCATCAAAAATTTCATTGCGCCTCGCGTTGAAGTGGAGCTGGCATTTGTGTTGAAACATCCGATACAAGGACCAAATGTTTCTGTCGAGCAAGTGTTAGAAGCCACTGCATATGTCACGCCTGCTATTGAAATCATCGACGCTCGGATCGAGCAGTTCGATCGCCACACCAAAGTGATGCGCAAAGTCTTTGACACCATCAGCGACAACGCCGCCAATGCTGGGATTGTTTTAGGGGGTGAGCAGGTAGACCCCTATGCAACTGACCTTCCTTGGTGCGGTGCAGTGCTTAAACAAAACGGCGTTATTGAAGAAACCGGTTTGGCCGCAGGTGTGCAAGGCCATCCTGGAATTGGTATTGCTTGGTTGGCCAATAAGCTTGCTCCTTGGGATGAATCATTACAAGCGGGGGAAATTGTTTTGGCTGGTTCTTTCACGCGACCCGTAGCAGCCAAAGCGGGTGATGTCTTTGAGGCAGACTACGGGCCTTTGGGTTGTTTGCAATTTAAATTTGTTTGAGGTTTATGTCTACACACTGTCATCCTGATGAATGGGTCGCACGCGTGCAACTCGCCGCCTGCTACCGTATTTTTGCCATGCTCGGCTGGACCGAAATGATTTACAACCACATCACCGTGCGCGTGCCAACTACGGCAAGCGGAGACGATAAGCAATTTTTGATCAACCCCTTTGGCTTGCATTACAGCGAAGTGACCGCCAGCAACTTGGTGAAGATCAATATAAAAGGCGAAGTGTTGGATGGATCTAAGCACCGCATCAACCCCGCTGGTTTTGTGGTGCATGCCACTTTGCACGACGGGATTGAAGGTGCGCATTGCGTGATGCATACCCACACCACAGCGGGTGTGGCGGTGGCGTGTTTGCAAAACGGTTTGATGCAAACGAATTTTTATTCGGCGCAATTGCACAACATGGTCGCGTACCACGACTTTGAGGGCATCACCA
>Ga0214919_10008546_pt1 | contig 13445 bp, 9 predicted proteins | sample LL1503_MetaG_FD_177994 | JGI IMG/M metagenome (GOLD analysis project Ga0214919, IMG submission 177994) | Freshwater microbial communities from Lake Lanier, Atlanta, Georgia, United States - LL-1503 | ecosystem: Environmental > Aquatic > Freshwater > Lake | place: USA: Georgia | collected 2015-03-15
TGCGCACCGGCGACGTGGCCAGCATGGACGCGCATGGTTTTGTGCGCATTACCGACCGCACCAAAGACCTGATCAAATCCGGCGGCGAATGGATTAGCTCGGTCGACCTGGAAAACGCGCTCATGGGACATGCCGATGTCGCTGAAGCGGCGGTAATTGCCATCCCGGACCCGAAGTGGAGCGAGCGCCCCTTGGCTTGCGTGGTCGCCAAACCGGGCAAGACGCTGGACTTTGCGGCGCTCAGCGCGCATTTGCTGGCCAACGGCTTTGCCAAATGGCAATTGCCTGAGCGCTATGAAAGCATTACCGCTGTGCCACGCACCTCGACCGGCAAGTTTTACAAGCTCAAGCTGCGCGAGATGTTTCCGGCTTGAAGAGGCGGTATGCAAGACCACGCCGCTAATCAAACAAAACGCCATTGCGCCCATCGGCGCTTATTTATTTGACGGTCCAGCGGTTACCACCACCATATTGGATTGGTCAACCAGTTTTTTGGCAGCGGCATCGACCTCTTCTATCGTTAGGTTTTGCAAGATGCTGACTTTTTCTTCGTACCAAGCAGCGCTGCGTTCCCGGCCTAGCAGCGCGGCTTCCTCGGCACGCAAAAGTTCATCCACCATATAGTGATCGCTATTCAAACCCTGCTTTATGGACTCCGCTACAGTGCGCTTAGCGAAGAACAGCTCCAGCGAACTCAAACCCTGGCTGGAAATTTTTTTCAACGCACCCTGCATCGCTGTATCGAAGGCTGCGATATTTTGGGGAGCAAAACTTCCATAGATATAAAAATCGAGGAAGGCGTCGGCATCATTGGGCGCCAATTGCGCGCCAACCGAGTAAGAAAGGCCCTTTTCCTCACGCACCTCCTTAAAGAACCGCGATGACGGACCGCCCCCAATGATGCCGCTAGCGATTTGCATAGCCAAACCTTCGCGAGACCACGGATCAACGGGAATCCTCTTTGCCATAAGCCGCACACTGTTGGGCTTATCGGGGGTATTTATTTCTAAAGACTTTACGCCATATTGGAACCAAGGATTGGGTATGCGCGCATAGCTCTCAGCGCCGCCCGGCGTCTGCCAGTCTCCAAAGCTGCGCAATAGATCACGCTGAACTGCTGCAACATCCAGGGCACCAACAGCAGCAAATTCCCCTACACTAGCGCCCGCAAATTGACGCCAAAAACGCTTGACGTCCTCCAACTGCAAAGCGCGAAATTGGGAAAGCTCTTCCTCGCTGGATCGAACGTAACGGGGATCGTCAATCGCATGCGGTCTTGCCAACAATTTATTGGTGGCATTGAATACCAAAGCGTCTTGATCACTTTGTTGCTCTACCAATTTTCCAACAATCTCTTGCCGCCATTTTAAAAAACTTGATTCTTCGAAGGCAGGATTGCGCAATACATCTTGCAACAATTTTGAAAACGCAGGCCAGTGAGTACGTGTGGTTTGAAAATAGACACTTAAACCATCTTTGTCGGAAAAAATTTGCAACTCACTTTTCAGTTTTTCAAGTTCTGATTGAATTTGCTTTTCCGTGCGCGTGATACTGCCTTTGAGCAATAGTCTTCCCACATGAACTGCGACCCCCTGGCCACGCAGGCTTTGTTCGTTGCCCCAGCGCAGTTGTAATCGCCCTACAAATTGATCGTTTATCGCCGGACGAGGCAGTAATATCACACGCAGTTGCCCATTAATTTTGCTGCGAATTGTGTGTTTTTCAATCTCAGCAATCGTGGGTTCAAAGCGCGCAAGCGCGGGTAACTTGTCTGCGCTAGCATCCGTCTGTGCTTGCGCGACATACTCACCCAAATCCTGCGCCTGGGGCAAGGGCGCACGCACCGGATGGTCTTCTGGAATGAATGTCACACGCACCCGGTTGGCATCTACCAAATAGGCCTTGGCAACGCGCTGGGTATCGGCCACACTGACGGCTCGCAGGTTATCCCTGTAAAAAAATCCTAAACGCCAATCGCCATGCGCAGCGGCACCCGCAAGGCTAAACCCGAACGCTTCCGCACTGGTTATTGCCTGCGCTTGGAAATTTTCAAGCGCACGACGCCCCTCTTCCAACTCCTGCGGCGTTATGCCATTTTGCACAATAGCAGCAATGTGGCGCAATACCATTGCCTGTACTTGATCGCGCACCTCAGCGTCCCGCAACTGCGCACCGATTACGAACGCACCCTCTTGGCGCATAGATCGATGCATCGCCCAGGGCGAGCTACCCCAACCCTGGTTTTCAAAATCAACACGAAAACGCCCACCGCCCGTGCTCACGAGCGTATGGGCCAGGATATCCAGAACTGCATCGTCGGGATGCGCATGAGGCACCCCGCGCCAACCCACAAGCATGGTGGGCGCACTACCGACGCGGCGAATAATGGCTTCGCGTACACCTTGTTGCACAGGTTCACGCGTATATATTGAGGGAAGCGGGCTGCTGGGGTTTGTCAGTGGCCCAAATACGGACTGGATGTACGCCAGTACTGCTGCGGCGTCGAACCGTCCAGCTACCACCAGCACCATATTGTCCGGGCGGTACCAGGTCTTGTAAAAAGCCTGAAGTCTTTCAATATTGATATTTTCTATATTGGATTGGATGCCTATTACCGGCCTTCCATAGCCATGATTAGGAAATGCCAAAGCCATACCAGCGTCATGCACCGCCCCATCCGGGTACGTGGCAGCGCGTTCGAATTCATTGCGAACTACGCCCATTTCGAGATCTAAATCTTGTTTTGCGATAAAACTATTGACCATGGCGTCGGCCAGCCAGCCAAGGTACCAGCGAAGATTCTCCGCATCCGGATTCATGCTGGCATGGTAATTCGTGCTGTCGTAGTCCGTAAAACCATTGGTGCGTAGTACGCGATCAGAAAATTCTTTCATCGGGTCACGCGTAGTGGGCGTACCCTTAAAAACCATGTGCTCCAGCAAATGCGCCATTCCGCCTTCACCAAAGCCTTCGACCGCGCTGCCCGCTTTGACCACCAAGTGCGCATGGGTTCGGGTGTGCAAGTCATTGGGCGCTAATAAGACTTGTAGTCCATTGTTCAGGCGGTACTCGGTCACGCCCTCCATGCCGCGAATAAGGGTTTGGGCACCAGCCGTGACCGGCGCAAGCAAACCAAGAAATAACAGGTAAACAAGCAAGTAAATCGATCTCATGGCACCACCGTCCCTTCCGATATGATTATTTATATGATAACCAAATTGAAATCTACACAGGTAAGGAAGTGCCATGGGATGCGCCTTAACCCGACCAGGGACGGGGGAAAAAGCGAGGTAGAACGCGACATGGCGGTGCCAGAGTAGAGTCACCTATGCAAGCTCTACATAAGTCCAAACCCGTCATTGCGAACGCATCGAAGCAATCCATTTTTGCTTGCCAATCAATCACTTATGGATCGCCGCGTCGCTGCGCTCCTCGCGATGACGGACTCATGCAGACCTTACCTAAGTCTGCGATGGAGGTCTGCTTTTTGGCAAGCAAGCGGGGCTATTTGAGCCACTGCGGGTCGGGCAGTTGCCCGAACACCTGGCGCAGGCCTTGGCTCCAGCTGGAGCGCAAATCTCTGAAGTAGCTGTCTTCGGCGTCTATGCGGTGCCGCTTGGTGACGCGCAAGTCATCGGTTTTGACCATGGCCACATCGATAGGCAAGCCTACCGACAAATTACTTTTGATGGTCGAGTCGAATGACACCAGCGCGCATTTGATGGCTTGCGACATGCTGATGCCGGGTTGTATGACGCGGTCCAAAATAGGTTTCCCATATTTGCTTTCACCGATCTGAAAAAATGACGTGTCAGCGGTGGACTCGATGAAATTGCCTTGCGGATACACCATGAACAGCCGCGGTGCTTCGCCTTGGACCTGACCGCCGACCAGAAACGTGGCGGTGAAATCCACGTCGCTTTGCTCGGGGGCTTCGTTCATGGTGGTGTGTATGGTTTTGCGCAATTCGCGGCCCACCAGTTCGGCCACGGTGAACATAGAGGCGTGGGCCGTCAGTGGCTTTTCTGCGTCAATGGCGTGTTGTTTGATGCGGCTGACCACTTGCTGCGTGGTGGCGAGGTTGCCGCTGTTAAGCATGACGATGACGCCTTGGCCCGGCGTTTCCACTACGGTCATTTTGCAAAACGTGGACACGTGGTCCACACCAGCGTTGGTGCGTGAGTCCGAGGCGAACACCAGTCCTTCGTCGAGCACCATGCCAACACAGTAAGTCATGCCTAAAGCCTTATTGCTGATCGTGAATGGCTGATTCTACTTTTGCATAGCTGTGCATGGTTTCATTGCCGCCGCCTATGCGCATGCCGCGCACCGGGCTGGCGTCTTCATAGTCCAGACCATGCGCCAAGCGTATATGGCCTTGGTCTGCATCGGTAGAGTTGCTGACGTCATAGCCTATCCAGCGCCCGCCCACCCAGGCCTCGGCCCAGGCGTGGCTGGCGACTTGCTCGTTTTGCGCCGAATGCAAATACCCGCTGACATAACGCGCCGGCACACCCAGAAAACGGGCGCAGGCCAGAAACACATGCGTGTGGTCTTGGCACACGCCTTTGCCTTTGGCAAACGACTGTGATGCTGAATCACCTACGTGCGTGATACCGGTTTCATACGGCATGCGTTCCAGCAAGGCCAGCATCACATCATGCAAAGCCATGTAAGGGCGCGACTTGACCGTGGCGCGAAACGGTTCGATAAAGCTTTGCATAGACGCATCCACACGGGTCAAGGTGGTGGCGCGCAAATACACGGCGTGCGGCACCGGGCCCTCGGGCTCGCCCTGGTCTGACGCTATCAAGTCCACGCTGCCGCGCGCGCGCAACACAATGTCTTGGCTGGCGTTTTCCAGCACCAGGCAATGGCAAAGGTTGCCAAACGCATCGGTCCACGGCGTGGCTTTGCCCGGCAAGTCCAGTTGCCAGTGCAACACGTTTTGACGTTGGGTTTTGGCCGGGGTCATGCGCAGCATTTGTATGCTGCGGCGTACCGCTTGTTCGTAGCGGTAACTGGTTTCGTGAAATACCTGTAGCTTCATGCGATGGACTCCAGGTAATCGGTTTGCACCGCATCGGCCAATGCAATGTTTTCTTTCACAAAGGTTTCCAGGTAATTTTCCAGACCGCTGTCGTAGACCTCGCTCAAGCTGCCGAATTTCAAATTGGTCAGCAGATTGGCGCAGCGCTTGCGCGCTTCACGGCCGGTTTGCTGCGGCAACTGGTTCAGTATGTAAGCGGTTTCGTCCAAACAAAAATGCAGCGAACGCGGCACGCGAGAGTTAAAGATCAGCAACTCGGATACGCGGTCTGCGTCTATGGCGTCGCGGTAGGTGTCGCGGTAAGCCTCTAACGCACTCACCGAGCGCAACACCGCGCCTAAGCGGTAATAGTCGTCCACCAAATCGTTGCTCTCTGCCTGCTCCACTTGTGTTTTCACACTCAAGATACGCGCGGTGTTGTCGGCGCGTTCCAGGTAAGTGCCCAGGCGTATGAAGTGGTAAGGCTGGTCGCGTTGAATCGTGGCAAAGGTCACGCCCCTGAACAAATGCGAGCGCTGCTTGATCCATTCAAACAGCGAAGAGTCCACCGGATGATCCGGGCCTTTGATTTTCTTTTTGCGCGCCAGCAGTTCCAGCCAGGTGTCGTTGATGCATTCCCACATTTCCACCGTCATGGCGCCGCGCACCGAACGCGCGTTTTCACGGCACGACTGTATGCAGTTGAAGATAGACGAAGGATGGTCCGGGTCCCAGGCCAGAAACTGCGCGACTTGGTCCGAGCGCATGGGTCTGCCGGTGGCTTCGAAGGCAGCCAAGGTGTCGGTGATGACCAGCGGTTCGCTGACCGTGTCCGGCACAGCGCGGCTGTTGTCAGAACTGGAGAGCAGGGCGAAGGACTGGCCCACTTCCAAAATACGCGCCATGTTTTCTGCGCGCTCCAGATAACGCGACAGCCAATACAGTTGAGCAGCTACACGTGACAGCATCAGAGCGCCTCCTCGTCTTCCAGTACCCAGGTGTCTTTGGTGCCGCCGCCTTGGGATGAATTGACCACCAGCGAGCCTTCGCGCAAAGCCACGCGCGTGAGGCCGCCGGGCACGATGCGCGTGTCTTTGCCCATGAGCACAAACGGGCGCAAATCGATGTGGCGCGGCGCAATGCCCTGGTCGACAAATATCGGGCAAGCCGACAAACTCAGCGTGGGCTGGGCGATGTAGTTGTCCGGGTGCGCTTTCAAGCGTTTGGCAAAACTATCTATTTCCGATTTGCTGGCGGTGGGGCCGACCAGCATGCCGTAGCCGCCTGCGCCGTGGACTTCCTTGACCACCAGTTGCGACAAATTCGCCAGCACATAAGACAACTCGTCGGGCTTGCGACATTGCCAGGTTTGCACGTTGTTAAGCAGCGGCGTTTCGTTCAAGTAAAAACGGATCATGTCCGGCACATAAGGGTAAATGGATTTGTCATCCGCCACGCCCGTGCCCAGCGCGTTGGCAATCACCACATTGCCCTGTCGGTACACCGATGCCAAGCCGGGCACTCCTATCAATGAATCCGGCGCAAAACTCAAAGGGTCCATGTACACATCGTCCACACGGCGGTAAATCACATCGACTTGCTGCGGCCCTTCGGTGGTTTGCATGTACACATGGCCTTGGCGCACAAACAGGTCCGAGCCTTCGACCAACTCAATGCCCATTTGTTTGGCCAAAAACGCGTGCTCGAAATACGCGCTGTTGAAACGCCCCGGCGTGTGCAACACCACGGTGGGTTGATCCACCCAACTGGCCGAGCGCAAAGTTTGCAACAGCAGCGCCGGGTAATGCTCGACCGGACGCACAGCGTAACGACGGAACAAATCGGGGAATAAGCGCATCATCAACAAGCGGTTGCTCAGCATGTAGGACACTCCCGAGGGCACTCGCAAATTGTCTTCCAACACATAAAAATCGCCGTCCGAATGCCGCACGATGTCCACACCTGCGATGTGCGCGTAAATCTGATGCGGTAAATCCAAGCCCAGCATGACCGGCATGAATTGCGCGTTGACCAAAATTTGTTCGGCGGGTATCAAGCCTGCTTTCAAAATGTGTTGCTCGTGGTACACGTCGTGCAAAAACATATTGATGGCTTTGACTCGCTGAATCAGGCCTTTCTCTAAATGCGCCCATTCCTTGCCATGGATGATGCGCGGTATCAAGTCCGAAGGAATCAGCCGCTCGGTGCCGCCTTCGTCGCCATTCAATGAAAACGTGATGCCGGTGCGCCGAAAGATCAGGTCGGCTTCGGTTTGCTTGACCTGCACGGTGTCTGCCGATACGCCTTTGAGCCAGGTATCAAAGGCTTGGTAATGCGGGCGGGCGATGCTCTGCGCGTCGCTCATCTCATTAAATATCGGGCTGCTCATGGGGACTCCGCGTTTTCCAACTAGGGGGCCCAGTGCTTAAGCATGCATCGTGCCGATTGCGTGCTAGCGAGGCGCTGGTATGTACGCCCAATTGGTCATGGGGATGCACCAAAACAGGATGCCGCGCACCACATTAGTGCCGGCCGGAAAAGTGCCGCACAGGGCCGTCCGCCTGCGGACAGAGGGATATCTCAGCCGCTAGTCAGGCCCCGCGCCTGCGCCCGCTTGCGCAACAGCGCGTGGCCGATATCGATCATGGGCTGCTCAATCAGGATGTGGAGCACGATGCCCAGAACCAAAGACGAGCTAGCCGCTATGCCGAACATGCAAAGCAACTGGGGCACCGAGATCATGGCTATGGTGGAAGCGTCCGTGGTCTGGAAAGTAAGAATGGCGGCGATCAGCACCATGGGGAAATGGAACAAATACACGGGAAACACCACTTGCGAAAACGGCCGCCATAGGCCCCAGCCCAAAAATGCGCGCAAGCTTGCCTCGACGCGTCCGGCCCACGCGCCCGCACCACCGGCCTGTACCAGCAATACCAGCATCAACACCCCCAAGCAAAACAGATTGCGGTGCAGCACCTGCCCCGCCAAATTCAGCCAGGGCGAAAAGTGCTGGTAATACCAACTGTCTTGTTGGTAGACCGGGAAATACGCCCACACCAGCGCCAGTAGCGCGCCGCCCAGCGCCCAGGCCATGCCGCACGCGGGCGGCAAGGGCAACGTTGCGTCCCGGTGGCGCACCCAGGCCCAGATCAGCCCCAGTAGCAAAGGGCCGATGCGGGTGTGCGTCTGAAAATACATCACGTCCAGAAACAAGGCAGGCGCCACACGCTGCGGATGGAAAAGATAAAACGGTGTTTCATAAGTTATCGGATAGAGCAGCGACGTGCCCAAAACCGGCACAAAAGACAGCACAAACAGCGCCTGCAAAACCCGCAAACCGCCTTGCCCCGGCATGCGCAGCAGCCAGCCCATGAGCATAGGCAAGATCAAATAAAACTGCATTTCAATCGAGAGCGACCAACCCACGGGAATAATGTTTTTCATCTGAAAGTTGTCGATGAAAAGCAGGTTGTAAATGAGGTTGCGCGCGGCCAGGCCGGGGTCGCCCAGGGCATACACCGCGAGCCCTAACAGAAACAATGGATAAATACGAAACAGGCGGCGGATATAAAAATTCTGCGCCGCTATAGCTCCATTACGCTCGGTTTCACGCATGAGCGCGCCGCCCAGCAGGTAGGCGCTGACCATAAAAAACACATCCACAGCTTTATCCGCATTGGCCAGAAAACCCAGCCAGGGCGGCAATTGCGCTGCAAACGCGCTTACGCGGTCAAAGTCCTTGAGCAGGAATAAGGCGCCATAAAAACAATGGAACAACACAATCGACAAACTGGCCATGCCGCGCAGCCCGTCAACCACCGGGTCATCCTGCGGGCCGCGATGGAACACCCGATGCAAACCAGCGCGCCACTGGATGCATTGGCGGTAGTTGGACCAGGCTTGCCCGACTTGCCTCAATAAGGGTGGCATGCCTATTTCTTCAGTGAAATGCGCACATTCCAGTCCAGCAGAGCGTAGCGCGCACGCTCTTGCTGGTCGTCCAATGCGTCAAACTGGCATGGCGTTGATGGGCTTTGCACCGGACTGCATATAAAGGATGCCGGTTGGCCCAACTGCCACATACCTTTAGCATTGCGTGCCTCGCCGGTGAAAAACATCGCACGCGGCGCATTGATGGGGTCGGGCTTATCTGGCAACTTCAGCAAAAGATTGCGCCCGCTATTGACGTAGGCGCCCTCAATACCGGCCAACGGTAACAAGGTATCAAACATATCCCGATGGCTGGCCGGTAGTGCCTGCTGCGGCCCGCAATCGAGCCCCTGACCCCAAATCAAAAACGGCACCTGCCGCAACAGGTGGCGCCGCGATGCATCGGCATACAAGCCGAATGAACGCACATTGTGGTCACCGGTAGCCGCCACCAGCGTATTGACCTTAAGCGGGCCGCTTTGCACTTCTTGCACAAAACCGCCCAGCAGGTCAGCTGCGTAATGGTAGGAGTCCAAATTGGCCTGCAAAAACTCGGAGTTGGTCTCGCCCATCCACTGCGTCATATCACGGGGTACACGCTGATAGTCTGTAGGCAGGTCATACGGTGGATGGTTGGTGGATGTGAGTACAAACACAAACAGGGGCTGGTCCGCCGCTTGTTGCGCCATACGCTTGCTCAGGTACTTAAACACATAGCTATCCCACACACCCCAGATGCCCAAGGTGGCGTCCGGGTAGGCCTGTTTGAGCGTGTTGGCATCCACCACTTCGTCAAACCCCTGCACTTTCAAAATACGGTCCAGATCGCGCCAACCGGCCCGCGCGGAAGTCACAAACAAGGTTTGGTAACCCGCCTGCTTGACGATGGCCGGTATGGCCCAAGGAATTGGTTTGCGCCCCACGTCACCCAGCGTTAGGGGTGTGATGGGGGTTGAAAAAAGTATGGCTTCCAAAGACGGATGTGTACCGGGTTGCGCCGAATCAAAATTATGAAAATGGCAGGCCTTATCCAGCGTCGGCGCCATGCGCCCCAGCACATCAAAGCTGGCACTTTGGTAGCGTATCGGCTCAGCGCTAAAGGACTCCATCAAAAAGAAAACCAGGTTTTTCTTCGGAGTGCCTGCAGCCAGTGCCGGGTGTGTGGTTAGCGCGGCACGGATGGCGCCGTCGCTGTCATGCGGTAATCCCAGCACCTGCGCAGCCGCCTGGGCCGAATCAAAACCCATGGCCCGCACACCAGCTAATGGGTTTTGCAGATTTTGTGAAAAGCCACGGCTATCCCATGCATACTTCAACGCAATAACACCATTGGGCACCATGTCGTTGAGAAATTGCGATGCTGTGACCGACAAATTTTGCCTTTGTAAAGCCATGGCGCGTAGCGTGCCCTTGCCAGCAAGTAACAAAGCCAGAAATACCATCAGCACGCTGAGCACTTTGACCACGACCGGGCGCGCCTGCAGCAGCGCATCGGGCTGTACGCGCATCCACAAGTGCAGGTGAAGTACCAGGCTTGCCCAACTGATCAAGCCCACCAGGACCAAGGTAATGAGAACGGGAAAATCACGCCAAATGGTTGTCAAAACTGCAAGCGTATCGTCTTCAACCAAGCCAAACACCAGGGAATCAATCGGCGTTTTGTAAAAACCAAAATAGTGTAAATTGATAAAGGACAACAGCACGAATAAAAAAACCACTACTGCCACCATGCGCCGCTGAATTCGCAAAGATACCCAGGGCAAAATCAAAAATAATAAAGCTCCGGCTATGGCACTAACCTTCAGGTCAAAGCGCAAACCCTGCACTGCGACCGCCACCAGATCAGTAAACGGGGCGCTGTAACCGGTGGGCCAAAAATACGCCAATTGCCCCAGTCGGATGATCGACAGCGCCAGTACCAGCGGTACGACCATGACCCAGGCGTGAAACAGGCCCCGTAATAGTCCGTTTAGCATGGCATGCGGAAAGCGGCTGAGGGAATTGGGCATGATGGGCAATGGCAAGGTTAAGCGCATGGGAGGGCCCGCCTTGGTTGGGAGGGCGCGGGTGGCCCGTATAGTAGCGCCTGAATCTATAGCCGAGTCTTTGTCCACTTACGCGAGCACCCCTCTAGTTCTTGGCGCCTAAAAACGCGGCGTAAGAGTCGATAAATGCATCGCGCAGTTCACGGAATTGCTGGATGGTTGTGAAATGCATTTTTTGCTGTTTTAAGAGGTAAGCGGTTACCGTAATTCGCTTAGCCGGAATAAAGAGCTGTACCTGACTAATCGTGCTGCTGATCAGGCCAATGGCGTTCTCGGTACAAGCCAGGTATTCGATGCCATGCGCCTCACCCTGCTCCACTTCTAAAAACGGTCGACCTGGCATTCGAATCGACTCTAATTTTTCGCGGACTGCCGGCTTTTGCGCCACGAATTCTTCAACATTGATTAATTTGCGCTGACACTCATGGCGCAGCGCACGGTCCATCACTTCCCGATCCGCCTCAAATTGGCCTGCTGCACTGCGCTCTACTTTTACGTTAGCAAAGTACTGGCTGCCAGGAAATAGGTACATCGCGCGGTAACCGTCTTGCACGCTTACAGTCTCTTTCCTAACTGGTTCCGTTAAGCTTTGAAAGGCAATCTCGCGCCAGGGCACGCAATCCTGACAGCGCTTTTCTAAGGACGCCAAAGTCAGGCCGCCCGCAAGATTTTGTGGCACCGTTCCTTGGAATGGCGTGGGCAATGCCTGCGGATAGAGCGGCTGCGCGCCCGCGCATTGGCCCAGCAGCCAAATGCAAAGCGCGGCAATAGTTTTTTGTATGCCCATGGGCGACTCCCTACATAAAACCGGTCTGACGCCAGCTAAAAGACAGATGGACTTAATTATCCGGCATACCCTAGCACCCGGCCAGCGATGTATTGATGAAAATCCCACACCGTGCCTTCAAAGTCTGCCGGAGCTAAAGGGCCGCCGGGGTAGTGGCGGCTTTTAAGGCCTTGTTGCACGGCCTCTAGTTGGGCGCGGTCTTCCAAATTGAAGTCTTCGCACAGCTCGCGGTAGCGAATCACATCCGGGTGCTGCGGGTCGGCAATGGTTCCGGTCAAACCCCATTTAATCGCCACCTGGTCGGCATCGACTGGCTGCACCAGCAAGTAAAGCGTGACATTGGGCGCCACCGACACCAGCAAGTTGGGAAACACACTAAACAGCACCGAGTAGCGCCGCTCCTGCGGGCTGAGGTCGTCGGGGTAAGGCCCGCGCTCGGGCACGGATGGCGCGTAGCCTGCGGTATAGGCCGTCATACCCGGCGGCGTGGCGATCTTGCGGCACAGGGCAGTAGGCGTAATCGCGTGCAGCGTCTTGGCGTGCGCTGCGCTTAAGTGGTAGCCCTCCATAAAGTTTTCCACCAGGCACTTCCAATTGGTGCGCCAAACCTCATGGCCCACAAATTGGTGGTGTCGCCCCAAAATGGCGTAATTGTTTATAACGGGTAAGAACGATGCCAGACGCGGACCTAAAGGCGCCGCTTGTCCATCCAAATTCACAAAAATAAAGTCTTGCCAAATTTCGGTGGCAAACACCGGCAAATCGCAGCGCGACGCCCTGCGCGCAGCCGCCTCCTCCATCAGCGGCGCATGCAACAAGCGCCCACTGAGGTCATAGCTCCAGGCGTGGTAGCTGCATACCAGCCGCTGGCGGTTACCCGTGCCCTGCGCGATCAGATTGGCGCGGTGACGGCACACATTGGAGAGCACCTGCACCTGCCCTTCCTTGCTGCGTATCACTAGCAGCGGCTCGCCCGCCAGTTCGCAAGCAAAGTAATCGCCCGGCTGCGCAATCTGCCCTGCGTGGCCCAAGCACACCCACTCGGTGCGAAATATCGCTTCGTGCTCTAGCGACAAAAACGCCTCGCTGGTATAGACAGCCGGGGGCATGGTGCAGGCCTGCTCCACCGACTGCGACGCACTGTGCGCCAGTTGCTGCAACAAGGTTTGCAGTGAATGGAGATCGTGCTGCTGATGCATAGGAGGCTCCTGGCAAAGACACAAAACGCCGCACCGAACCGCGCCGGGCTGCGGTATTGTGTGCTAAATCAATTTGGCCAAAAATCTGTACCGGCCCCAGTGCGCTCGCAGGCTTGCTATACATTCAGGCCCCAGGAGACCCGTAATGATGCCCGCCAACCCCACCCCGCCAGAACCCCCCAAGGCCTGGCTTATGGTCTGGGCGAGTTTTGCGTGCCTCACGGTCATTTTTGGCGTTTCCTATTCCTTCGCCGCCTTCTTTGAGAATTTTGCCAAAGAGTTTTCTGCGCAAAGAGCCGATGTGTCCCTGGTCTTTGGCTTGTGTGGCCTTGTCTATTTTGTGTTGGGCGCGCTGGGCGGCATATTGGCAGATCGCTGGGGGCCGCGCGTGGTCTGTATGACGGGCATGGCGCTGATTGCGCTGGGTTTGTATTTCACCAGTTTGGCGCAGACCT
>Ga0214919_10008547_pt1 | contig 13445 bp, 15 predicted proteins | sample LL1503_MetaG_FD_177994 | JGI IMG/M metagenome (GOLD analysis project Ga0214919, IMG submission 177994) | Freshwater microbial communities from Lake Lanier, Atlanta, Georgia, United States - LL-1503 | ecosystem: Environmental > Aquatic > Freshwater > Lake | place: USA: Georgia | collected...
ATCTTTTCTTCTAGGTGCAGTTGGTCAGAGAAACGATGGCGTTCTTGTTTCGTCGAGGAATATCGCAGCAGCAGATTATGCACCTGGCCATCATGCTGAAACTCGTCTAATTAGAAAGCTTACTCCCGGGTCTGTCGTTTGGGTTACGAGAATTACTCGAGGAGATGGTTTGTGGGCATTAGCGCGTCCCTGTTCTGGTTGTGAATTAAGACTTAGAGGTGCAGGTGTTGAGCGTGTTGTTTATACTATTGGCCCCAATGAATGGGGCGTGATCATCTTTTAGAAAGAAAAATATAATATGAGTAATGTTATTTCTATGTCAGATAAACTTGAAAAGTGGAACAGAATTTTTACATCTAAGAGTGAAAACTTTTCAATTTCTGCATCAAGCTATGGACGACTTAGTTTTCATTTTTGTGATGCTCAAGGTCATCAGCTTGCACCTGTTAGATTTGATACAGTTGAATCTGTAAAGCTAATGTCAGACATGTCAATCGGAATGGAAGCTGCTCTTGACTGTCTTTATGAAAGAGAAAATGAATGAAAACTTCTATGTACTCTTGTACGCTTTATGATTAGTGTAAATTATGCTTAAGAAATTTTTGATTACATCCGCAGTAGTTGCAGTCGTCGTTTTAATCGCAGTAAAGTTTGCAAAAAAGTCAACAGAATAGAGAATCGAGATAAATTATGACAAAAAAGTTTAAAAAGCAATCATCGAATCAGGCATCTTCTACTGATTCTAATGTTATGGGTCCGTATATTGTAGACATGGACGTGCTATCATATGCATCGGATGATGATCTTCGTGATCGAAATCGTCATCTAAATGAAGAAAAGGAACAAGCTTTTCGATCAGGAATTGATTCTTATCTTTGGGAAGTTGAGCTTGCTTATGTTCATAGGGAAATGGGAATTAGAACTGTTCGTCGAGTAATGCATGAAAGGTTCATGAAAACTAACCCTGAAGCATGTTATTCTGACTCTTTTGATTCATATAGTGGATCTCAAGTTTCGGGTGTTAACTAAAAATCATGGTAGAAAACAAATCATCGAGTCTTGGAAACAGCGATGTCATTCATTCATATTTGAATGACTTGAAAGCATTCTCGCAACTTAAACACCCTGAAGTTGTTAGCCTCTTTCAAGAATATGAAAAAGGAGGAATAGTTGCAGAAAAAGCTCGAAAAAAGCTAATTGAAAGCAATCTTCGACTAGTTATTTCGATTGCAAAGAAGCATCGAGGACATAATATTCCACTAGAAGACATTATTCAAGAAGGAAATCTTGGTCTACTTAAGGCAATTGAAAGGTTTGACTGGAAGAAAGGATTTCGCTTTTCTACGTATGCAACCTGGTGGATTAAACAGGCAATTAGTCAACATGTTCTAAAGCGAAAGCGGATGATTAGGTTGCCGGCTCATGCAGCAACTCTTCAAAAAAAGCTTCTTCAGGCAGCAGATGAATTTAGGGAGCACATGGGCGTTGAACCAACTGAGCAAGAGTTGCTAGAATTGGTTGATGCTTCAGAAAATGTGGTAAAAGCAACCATGTTTTCAGGAAGAAATGTGATCTCTCTTAATCAGGCAACATCTTCAGATCCAGATTCGGCGACTCTTGAAGATAAAATTGAGGACCCAGAAGAGCACAGCAGTCCTTTTTTTAATGTTGCTTCAAAAGAGCTTATGGATATTGTTAGCAATGTTCTGACATCTTTGTCAGAGAAAGAATCTGCAATTCTTCGTCTTAGATTTGGTCTTTTTGAAGAAGAAGAGAACAAAGCGGATTATCTTCTTTCAGAAGAAGAAATTTCAAATATTAAACTAGGAATTAGTTTGCAATAGTCAACATGCTAAGCATAAAAGAAACAATAGAGATATTATTCTTTTTATCTCTAATTTCATCAAATTTTTGGTGTATAAGAAAAATAAATACTCTACTTCAATATGAAAAAGAACAGAGTTTATTTCTTAAAAATTTGCACACGTCTATTTTGCACAAAGAAGACACAGAAGCTGGATTGAACAAGAGACTAAATTTCTTGCAACAAGCTCAGTTCTCTCCACTTTCTAAAAAAAGGTTCTAGGACAAACAATGAAACTAAAAAATTCTGCATCTTATGCAACAGTCATTAACAGTGACGGAATTAATTATAGAGAAATTGCTGATACAATGTCGTCGATTGGTTTTAAGATGAATCATTCTTCAGCAAGAAATTATGTACTGCGTGTCATGAGAAAGTTTGCAACTGCAATTATAGATGACTGGGATATTTCAGTAACTGAAGAAAGACTTGAGACGATTATTAAAAATCCTCAGTTTCAACAAGGAATTTGTGATATTTTACAAACTATTGAATCTGAAAACAACTTTAATAAAGACTCTTATTCAAAGAAAGGTTTATCATGAGACTGCATAATCACAGCTTGTCAAAAGTAAGTTTGTCTGATGTTCTTCGAAAACGTCGTACAAATCTTAAGAAATTTTTAGATGATTCAGGAATTGTAACATATGAACTTTTGACATCTAGGTGTTCATCAATGGGTGTTCTTGTTCCTTCTGAAGACGACTTTAATTCAGCCAAAGGAATTGATCCTAACATGACACCAGAAGTTTCATCTCCAACTGAAGGTGTTTTGGTTCTTGACTCTCCTCCAGTTGTTCTTGAAAGCACAGGAAAGAGTGTCTACATGGAGGAGCGAGAAGCGCCTCAGGTTGAAGTTCAAGTGATTACTCAGTCACCTGTACGTGAATTTCAAAATACAGATCAGTTCAAGCGTAACAAGAACAAAAGATAACATTCTTTGTCACGCACTTGACATTCAAATAATTAAAAAATAATAATCAATGGTTTAGGCCACTTATTTGTTCTGTATTTTTTTTAGTTGATATGAGTTATCCAAAAAACACAGATAGGTTATAGTTACGTACTCTCAAGTTTTACGTTAAATTCAACGTTGAATTTGAGCGATTAAGGAGAATCGAAAATGACACATTTCATGACTGCGCTAAGCCTAATACTTCAGACAATTGCGCCTACAGTTACAATCGATCGTATTACTGCGATTTCTGTGGACGTAGTTGATGTTGTACAAGGTGAAGCAAACAGCAAAAATGGGCTTCATATTGACTCGGATACTGCAATTTTCATGTTGGCTGCTGCAGTATCATCTGAGTCCGGTCTACTAGAGTCAGTAGAGACATGCAAGAATAACGGAGATGGCGGAAGGTCAGTTGGACTTGGTCAAGTTATGACAGGCCCTAACTGGCAGGGACATACAAGATCAGAGATATGCTCTAATAGAAAATTACAGCTTCAATTGGCTGTAAGAGTTCTTGACAAGTGTTGGGAAAAGACTCCACAGCCTGATGCAACTTTTAGATGCTATACATCGGGAAATGCAAACTTTCAATCTTATGCTGCAAAGCATGAGCTTAGTCTTTTTACAAAGATAAAGAAAGTTGTAACTGATTACACACTTTCTCATACAGAAGAAAATCAGATAATTTCACTTATCAATTAATAAAAAATTATTTAAAGCCAGGACTTTGTGAAAAGTCCTGGCTTTTTTATTTAGTGTGTTAACATGAAGAAGATCTTGTTCGCCCTATTTGTTCTATCAACTTCAAAAGAAGTTGTTGCATCAACTGCAGAATGTGCGACTATTAAAGATCATGATACAAGAATGATGTGTTTTGCAGGTGAAGCAAAAAACGAATCATATTGTGAATTCATTAAAGATCATGACACAAAAATTAGATGTAGAATTTTGTCAAGAAAATAGTGACTAACACTTTCAATGCTGATAAAATTGGCGAAACATTTCCTGACAATGTCTTTAAGACTTTTCTTGACAAAGAATTTGATTTTTATGGAGTCGATGAACGACGTTTTTGCATAGGAAACAACGGAACAAAATTAGTTCTTAAGGTTGTTGAATATGCAGACGGAAGCGGCGGATCATTTTTTGGATGTTTTAAAGTTGAACAAGATGAAAAAAAAGTTTTTAAGAGCACAATTGCAAAAATAAAAATAATTGAAGGCGGAATTTCCAGTAGAACCTATAGCAATTATAATGAATCAGAATTACTGATAAACAGGCGGCAACAATTGAATTTTTCAGGTTGGATTTTTGTTGACATAGCTACAAAACATACGTGGCTAACAGTAGGTACAGACCATGGTGACGATTATTGTCCACAACTAACATTTAGATATGATCCAGACAAATCTATCGTTTTCTAGTACAGAGAATAACAAACAAATGATTACAGAAAAGAATGAAAAAAGCATTATTAGTCGTCTTATTCTTCAAAAAATATTGACGTCTGAAGTAATGAAATTTCTGTCAGGTGAATCAGTAGACAAAATTAATAAAGCATTTTTATCTGCAGTCCCTGATAAAGAAATGCATTTTTCTTTTCAAGTTAAAAAGAGTGCATCTTCTTCTGCTTACTATACGACAATTACAGATCTGCTTATTGACTGGAAGTGTGATCCTAATGAAATTCAAGATCTCGATGGTAATGTATGGAACATCTATTCGCTTGTAATTTCTCCTACAATTGGATCATCATACTCGAATACTCTTGAGCAGTTCTTTGAAAGAGCAGAATGCATTCATCTTCTTGGTTGTCTTATCAAAGAGATTAAAGATATGATTCCTGGTCCTATTAAGGTAAAGACGCTTACTGCTGAAAGAAGAATTGAACGTGATAAAATTCGTAAACTTGAACTAGATAAAGAAAAAATTATTTCTTTGATTATTTCAAATAGAAATGCACTTCGAAAAAATATTAGAATTGGTGGCATTAGAAGCATTAAGAGAGATCTTCTAATTGGTATCGATTCAGGTGACTATTTGTTTGATATAAATGATGGTTCTCGTCGGCGTCCTAGAATTAGAGGATATTCTGTATACATTCCTGATGATGATAAACATTATGCTTATTTGAAGCGCACTTTCTAAATTAAGTGAAATTCTATTACTAGAAGAGATATACTAAAACCATGAATAGCGTCATTGACATTCTTGAAACACTTGAATCGGATAATTCTCGAAACTTTAAAGAAGATCTACTTCGTAAAAATAGACGTAATGATCTACTAAAGAGTGTTTTTGTTTCCACTGGCAATCCTTATTTAAATTTTTTCGTTAATAAGTTCAAAATGCCGTCTCCCGCCGTCGAAGTAGTAGATGATGATGAGGTTCTTGAAAACTTTTTATCTCTTATTGTTAATGAACTTTCTACTCGAAAAACAACAGGCAATGCCGCTAAGGCTCTTGTTTGTTCTGCATTTAAGCTCATGAATTTGAGACAGCAAAAATGGTGCCAAAGAATTCTTCTTCGAAACCTTCGAGTTGGTGTCATGGAAACAACCGTCAACAAAGTTTGGCCTGGATCGATCACCAAATTTTCTGTGCAGCTCGCTGAAGCTCTTGATTCACATTTTGAAAAAGACAAAGGAATTATTATTGATGAGGAAGTTGAATTTCCTGTTCGAGTTGAACCAAAACTTGATGGTCTAAGATGTATTGCAGTCAAGAACAATGGAGTAGTCACAATGTTTACTCGAAATGGAACTGTTCTTGAAACTCTTCCTTCGATTAAATTTTCAATTGAATCAGCGCCGTGGGATAACTTTGTTCTTGATGGAGAAAATATGGGATCAGATTGGAATGAATCTGCATCTGTCATAATGTCTCACAAGAACAATAAAGATGATTCTGATATTAAATATCATGTTTTTGATGCAATGCACTTCGACGATTGGATTGAACAGAACAACGAAACACCTCTTTCTGAAAGAATTGATCTTGCCGCATCATTAATTGAACAGATGCCTGAAGGATCTCCTGTTCTTCATGTTGAAGGAAAGACTTCAAATAACCTTAAAGAGCTTCTTGAATTTTATTCAAAGACAATGGAAAAGGGATACGAGGGAATTATGCTTAAGAGGCTGAACAGCCCTTATGTATTTAAAAGATCTGATGCCGTGCTTAAGCTTAAGCCTGTCACAACTTACGAAGGAGTTGTTGTAGGGCATTATGAAGGTGGACGAGGAACAAAGCGTGAAGGAATGTGGGGCGGCTTTGAAATATTAATGCCTAATGGTGTGATCACTCGAGTTGGTGGCGGATTTACAGACAGGCTTAAAGCTGAAATTGGAATCGATCCAGAATTGTGGATTGGTCGTATTGCTGAGGTAGAAGGACAGCCTGATCCACTTACAGCCGATGGTCTGACGCGAGATGGGAAAATCAGATTTCCTGTGTTTATTAGAGAACGTGATTCTAGTGATGTAGATTCTAAAGTTACAGAGGCTTATGATGTTTACAAAAAATCTATTCTTTCTTAGTGCGGTAATAATTTTAGCTGTATGTTGTTCGCCGACGGCAATAGACGGAGGCATTGCTCAAAATAAATCAACCAATGTTGCAAATATTAAGCAGCAAGATTCAGGAAGTGCTCAACTAGAGAAGATTGAAATAATCGATCGCGCATGCGCGCGCGGAATGATTCATGTTGAAGGAAACATGTTGTTCGGTTATCCTGATTTTGTTGAAATTGTTCAAGATTCTACATGCATTCATTGGATTAGTAAAGACTTCCCAGCCCGATGTGCTGAATTTGATCCAGCAATGTGGGAAAAAGAGAAAAAGAAGCTCTCCAGGGTTCACATGAATTTTTGCATTGACACTTATGAATGGCCGAATAAGGTTAATGAAGAACCGCTCGTCTTTATAGATTGGGTTCATGCTGCAAAAGAGTGTACATCTGTCGGAAAAAGACTTTGCTCTGAAGATGAATGGACTTTTTCTTGTGAAGGTGAAGAAGGTCTTCCTTATCCATATGGGTATATAAGAGATTCTTCTGCATGCAATATTGACAAATCATGGATCAAAGTTGAAGAAAAAAATCTTGGACCTGCTGCCACAACACCAGATGAGCTAAAGAAATTATGGCAAGGAGTTCCTAGCGGGTCGATGCCAAGATGTGTCTCAAGTTTTGGTGTTCATGATCTTACGGGCAATGTAGATGAATGGACGACGTCAACAAGAACGTCAGGATTTAGATCGGTTCTCAAAGGCGGTTATTGGTCCGTTGTTAGAAATCGATGCAGGCCGTCGACTCGTGCTCATAATGAAGGTCACAGATATTATCAACAAGGTTTTCGCTGCTGTTCTCTTCCTACAACATTAGCTAAATAATTCAACAACTTAAAGTGTTGCAGATGATTGCAGAACAACAAAAGCAAAGAACTATATACAGCAAACATAATATGTTAAATTGTTTTATTCTAAATGACACGATTATGACACAAATTATGTCGCTATTTTAGGTTATATTTTTATAATTCATTAGTGATCTATAGTTATCTTCGTCGGTGAATAACAACCGACAGAGGAGTCTCATATGGCTATTACACATGTTCAACAAACACAAATAAGCGGTTCGCTTGCTATTAACGCAGCGAAAACTCTAGACATCGGGCTCGCAAGTCAGCCTAATCTTGTAGGAGATCTTGATGCTCTTCGATCACTTGTCCTAGACATTAAAGGCGACGGGGAGTGGTATGCTGCAGCCACACAAGATCTAGCTCAAGTCTACGAAGCGATGCATGTCTCCGGAGCGGATGCAGAAATGCAAGGTCAGCTGAACGTCGTCGGAAATCTTATTGTAAGCGGGAATACCGTTTTAGGTAATGGTTCTGGCGATTCAATTACTTTTAGCGGGCAAGCTGATACAGCTCTTAGCATGAACTCACATAAGGTGACCAATCTTATGCAGGCATCATCCTCAGGTGATGCACTTGGCTGGGGACAAGACGCCTCAGTTTCTGACCTCATTGTCACAGCAGGTGACTTTACAGTCAATTCATCAGGAGACGTATCCGTCGGCGGTACGCTCGGCGTCACTGGTCTTGCAACATTCTCAGCTGGAATGACAGTCAACACAGCGGCTGCTGACTTTAATGCTGGTATTACAGCAAATGAAGTTAAAATTGACGGTGATGCACTTACTCACCTTTACTTCGTTGGATCTTCCGGCGAAATTCAAGACTCGGCCGATCTTCGTTATTCAGCCTCCACGCTCTTTGTTACCGGCGCGGTTGAAATCAGCAACGGTCTTAATATTCTAGCTGGTGGTCTTGAAATTGCAGGCGACAAACTCGAAGTAACTGGTTCAGTCCATGTAACTGCCGATATTTTTATCACCGGAGATACGGCTCAGAGACTTTACATCGTTGGTTCCACCGGCGAGATTAAAGATGAGTCAAAGCTTACCTTTGATGGATCTAAGCTTGCAGTTGACGGAGCCGCTGAAATTGGTGGAGGTTATGGGTCATCGGGTGCCACAATATCTGCAGCCGGTGCTCTCAGCATAAATGATAGCCTAGTTGTTGACGGTACCGCATCTTTCGCAGGCGGGTACGGCTCCACAGGCGTATCAATATCTTCGGTCGGTGCACTTAGCATGGATGGTGCTCTTACAGTTGACGGTACCGCATCTTTCGCAGGCGGGTACGGCTCCACAGGCGTTTCAATATCAGCCGGTGGCGACCTTGATATGGCTGGTATTCTTACAGTTGATGGCAATGCAACCTTTAAGTCGGACGTTAGTATTGACGGCGACCTATACGTAAAAGGTGCAACAACTTATATCGAGACTGCAAACTTACGTGTTAATGATGCATTCATATATCTTGCAACAGGTTCACATGCAGCAGGAAACGTAGACTCTGGTATCGTTCTAGCAGGCGGCGCCGGGGCAAACGTGGATCTTGTCATGGGACAAGATTCTGGAGCAGGAGAATTTATATTCGGTTCTATGGATAGATCACCTGACGGTTCAGGTGCCATGAACGGAATTAACCTGGTCAAGTCTTGGATGAATGGTGTTCTGCTCGGTTCTGTTGAAAGCACTGAGCTTGCTCATTTTTCGGTAACTGGTTCATCTGGCGTTGAGCTCCAAGTCGGTGGTGATCTTGGACTTATGGCCAATGGCTCGAAGTTCAACTTCGCTAATTCCGGAAATCAGACATCTTTTGAAGGTCAGTTCGGACTTGGTGTCTCTGTTATAGAGGCAATCGTCGCCGCCGCCTCTGGTGGTAACTTCAAGAAGGGTGCAATCGACGCAACTGCCGGTCAAGCTCTCCTCGACTTTAGCTCAGTCGGTGCACTTCGCGCAGGTTATGATGCAGAAAAGGATGTTGATGTCTATCTCAACGGCGTTCTTCTCGCTGCATCAGCCGACTATTCACTCTCAAATGACCACACGGTCTCAATGAACTACAACTTCGCAGCTGGCGACAAGATGACAATCATCATCCGTAACGCCGCCTGAAGCAAATAAACACTTAATAGTGTAAGTAGTGATCGCCGAGAGGAAGCAATTCCTCTCGGCGGTTATATTTAAACCATGAAAAATTCTGACTCTTTTAAAAATAAGCTAGAGATTATTGACTCGTTCATCAAGACTACTACAGACGAATTAAGGCTTCTTGAAGAAAACATAAAGAAAATAGAGGGTTTTTCTTTTGGAGCAAAAGATCTTGCAGATAAATTTAAAGGTCATGTCACAAAGACCCAATCAGAAATAATTAGTTTGCTAAATGAGCAAAAAATAACTCAGCCCATTGCAAATTTATTGAACAGTTCTTTATTAGGATCTTTAAAATTCGTAAAAGATGGCGCAATAGAGGCTGATAGAATATTTTATGTTCGTCAGGGAGAAATACTTGGAATAAAGTCAAGAATTAAAAAGCTAATATCACTTGATTCTTCAATAAAGCAAGAATTAATTAAAGCTGAACAAGAAGAAAATGTCTTGACAGAAGCAGAAGTATTGCCCGAAGAAGAAGTTTCTAAAAATGAAAACTCTTTCACTGATGAATTAAAAGAAGATGTGTCACTTCATGACACATGTGAAGAAGATCAATCAGTCATCGTTGAATTTCCAGAAGATTCAACAGAAAATGTTAAAGTTCGCCCTGATAAAAATTCAAAAACAAAGGTTGGGCGAGCCTCTATAGATTTGGCAGAACGTCGAAAGAAAGCTTCTAAGCTTACAGGCAGTGACACTCAGATGACATCTGACAAGGTTTCTAAAAAAAGACATAGGAAAACCGACGCCTGAATTGAACATATTTAGAGCCTAGTTTCATCAATTTTATTTCAGCAAAGAAATAAAGTGAATTTTCTTGTGAAAAGTTGAACACTGTATTGGTATAGTGTTAATATGTTCAGCCCTACTGAAACCGATTTTAATCTAGATCGCCATCTGATTAGCTTCCTCCAAGATTCACCGTTCTTCGCTGAATTGTCAAGGCACATTCAGAAGAGTCCGACTCGAGATATTCCGACTGCTGCAGTATCTTTCAATGAGAAATCTGATGAACTGGTTCTATACTGGAATCCTGATTTCTTTTCTAAGCTGTCAGCTTCTGAAGTTCGAGGAGTTCTGACACACGAATACTATCATCTTGTGTTCGGGCACATTCATGGGCGTCGACGGACACCACCGAAGCTCTGGAATGTTGCAACAGATCTTGCCATTAATTCGATTATCATGAGTGCAGTGAAGAATACTTCACCGCAGAATCTTGAAGGCAACAGGCCTCTTCCTGAATTCTGTCTAATTCCCGGAGTATTCCCAAAGAGCCCCGATGGGCGAGAATTTACAGCAGAAGAGAAACAAGGAATGAAGCTTGCAAGTATCATTGAGAAGCTTCCTCCAATGATGGCTTCAGAATGGTATTTTGATAAAATCAAGGAAGAGGCTGAAAAGGCAGGTTCTTCTGCTGAAAATATTGCCGGAGATGATTCAGGCGGCATTGGTTCCATGGATGATCACGATGCATGGGATTCAATTCCCGAAGACATTCGGGAATATGTTGAAGGTAAAGTCAAATCAATTGTTGAAAAAGCAGCAAAACATGCTGATTCACAGGCAAATGGTTGGGGAAATATTCCTTCAGAACTTTCAGAAGCAATTCGAAAGTCAGTATCCAATATTATTAATTGGAGGAATGTACTTCGACAGTTCGTTGGAAATTTGGTTCGAGGTGGACGTTCAACGACAATTAAGCGCATTAATAAGCGCTACCCATATGTTCATCCTGGTGTCAAGCGAGGATATGAGGCAAAACTGCTTGTTGCAATCGACCAATCTGGGTCAGTTTCAAATGAAATGCTTGTTGAATTCTTTGCTGAACTTGGATCTTTGACGAAGAAAGTAACCATCGACGTCGCTCCTTTTGATACTGTTGCACTTGAATCTGATGTTTATACGTGGCGCAAAGGTGCAAATGTGCCGCCAAAGAGAGTTCGCGGCGGTGGAACAGACTTTAATGCTCCGACGGTGCTTGCTAATAATCCAAAGAATCGCGGACGATGGGACGGTCTTTTGATTCTAAGCGATGGTGAAGCTGGATCTCCTGGACCTTCAAGGCTCAAGCGTGGTTATGTAATTGCAAAGGGTCGCAAGTTGCTCTTTGGGACAACTGATATGGTGATCAAAATGGATGATGCTAAATCAGTAAGCGGCGCGTGGCGGTGATCGACCACTAAGCACGATAGTAAGTTGCAATTATTTTAGTACCTGTATCTGGCGGTGCTGTAAATGTAACCACAGATCCTGTTATCTGAAAGTCAGCAAATGACGAATCTTGTTCTTGAAGAACACCATTAGCAAATATCATTAGAGCCGTTGCGACACTTGGAACATATGCAAGACTAAAAGATGTGATAATGCCGTCGCCAATTCCTATCTTTTCGTTCCACACCATTGTCGGCGCAGGCGGGCTTATAAAAGATATTGTTACAGGTCCATTTGATTGTGAAACAATGGAGATACCAGGTCCCGCTATAAGATATGATGAACCATCAGATAATGTAGTAAGCGAACCAGAGAGGCCCATAGATGAGTCTATGCTGCCGCTTGTTGTAACATTTCCACCAAAAACTGACTTTCCGGCGCCATCCAAAGAACCACTAACAAAGAAAAATACATCTGAACCAATTTGGTTCGGATTTCTAAAGCTACTATCAAATGAAACGCTCGATGTGGTCTTTGCGTAAACTGGTCCTGTTTCAGTAAAAATTGAACTGCTTAAATGACCAAATGGGAAAAATTCATCCCAAACAAGATTTGTTGTTCCTACTGTAATAGGATCGTGAGTCGAAAGAACCCACATTGATTCACTATTAGAAGTCCCTTTTTCGACGAAGCAGGCAGCACCTGAAGATAATGTGCCTTGCAATGCATCGTAATCTCTTACAAGAAGAAGAGAAGATGCGTTATATACATAGATGCCATTTTCAGAAGGATCAGTTTGATCCTTTAGAAGAACTCTGTCTCCATCAGCTAAAGTTATGCCGTCAACAGTATAAGGACCGCCTGTGAGGCTAACGTTTAAACCTGGAGTTGAAGCAGCTCTTACTGATTGTTTCCAGTCAATGCTCCATGCAGTATTTTTATCAACATAAGCGCTGTCATCGTCCTCAACATTTAGACGAGGCGCAGGTCTAAAGTATGAATATGATTTTCTATACCTCTGTGCGTCTCTTCTTTTAGACATGTTCTCTTACTATATATGAAATTTTACCAACAAAACCTAAAGAGACAACTACAAACTTATATAGTTCTATAATAAATAATCAAGTAGGTTGAAATGATAACACAAGAGTTGCATAAACCGTTTGAGCTCCAAGATCAAATGGCCCTGAATGTGTCACAGTAATAATATCTCCTGCTGAAAAAGTTGACGATCCTCCTGTATCAATTGTCTCTGAACCGCCTGAAGTACTATTAGTTTGATTAGCATTTATAGTTGCTGCAGTTGTTAAACTTGTTCCATTTTTGCTTACAGTATAAGTGATTCCATATCTGCTGCTAGCTACTCCGTGATATGCTTTTATTTCTGTTATTGTTCCATTTACTGGGCATGGCATTCCAATTGAAATATTTGTAGTAGTGCCTACACCACCTTGACCAGGGAACAAATAACCTCCTGGCGCCTGCTGCCTTAATGTTTGTGCCCCAAAAATCATAATGATTTTAGCTGCAGCGCCTGGTGCTCCTTGGGTTCCGACTGCTCCTTGGGTTCCGACTGCTCCTTGTGTTCCGTCTGCTCCTTGGGTTCCGACTGCTCCTTGGGTTCCGACTGCTCCTTGTGTTCCGACTGCTCCTTGGGTTCCGACTGCTCCTTGTGTTCCGTCTGCTCCTTGCGAACCTGCGGTTCCAGCTGCTCCTTGTGTTCCGACTGCTCCTTGCGAACCTGCGGTTCCAGCTGCTCCTTGTGTTCCAGCTGCTCCTTGCGAACCTGCGGTTCCAGCTGCTCCTTGGGAACCTGCGGTTCCAGCTGCTCCTTGCGAACCTGCGGTTCCAGCTGCTCCTTGGGAACCTGCGGTTCCAGCTGCTCCTTGTGGACCCGCTAA
>Ga0214919_10008548_pt1 | contig 13445 bp, 12 predicted proteins | sample LL1503_MetaG_FD_177994 | JGI IMG/M metagenome (GOLD analysis project Ga0214919, IMG submission 177994) | Freshwater microbial communities from Lake Lanier, Atlanta, Georgia, United States - LL-1503 | ecosystem: Environmental > Aquatic > Freshwater > Lake | place: USA: Georgia | collected...
GCCAACCGAGTGGGTAGCCGACCACATCAATCGCTACATCGCGACAAATGGCGAAGATGGCCACATGTGGCGCGGTGTTCCAACATTGTTGCTCACTACAACAGGTCGCAAGTCTTGTGCATTGCGTCGTACCGCCTTGATTTATGGAACTTTGGGCAGTGATTATTTGTTGGTGGCATCGAAGGGTGGATTCCCAACACATCCGTTGTGGTACACCAACCTTGAGGCTGATGCAGTGGTGACATTGCAAGTTGGAGCCGATATTTTTCAAGCCCGAGCATCAACGATGCCTGAGGGTGCAGAGCGTGATGCCGCTTGGCAGTCGATGGTTGATATTTGGTCAGACTTTGCGGTGTATCAAACTAAGACTGAGCGTCGTATTCCGCTCGTGCGGCTTACACGACTGAGCTAATTGCTAAGAAACCACTTGTTTCTTTTGAGTTGACAAAATTATAGAAACCGCCATAATCGACATCATTGGCAAACTCTGACGTGCTGAAAGATACTCGGTCGCTGAAGATACTGAGATAAAAAACATGAAACTAATCAGAATTGAAATTTTTAATCTTGTCAATTCTGATCGATAAAATAGCAACGACGATGCAAAGAAGAGCGGGATTAATGTAATTTCCGGGAACAGAACCCGAAGGGCCAAAAGAGATGTCTTTGAGTACTCAACTGTTTGGTATGAAACAGTGAGAAACTGAAGCCCCAAAAATGCAGAAAATATTTGTACTAATTGCTTTACATTAAACACTGATTCATAAATTTGGAGTGGCTCTTTGTACCAGATGTAGTTGCCGATAGAAAAACCGAGCATGCCTAACCAAATCGGTACAAAAATGGAAATCACGACAATGATGTAGTAAATCTTTTTTGGAGCTTTTTCCACGAGCCACCCGCATACAAGACCAAGCAAAATTGCCGCAGCTAGGTGTGGTCGGAGAATAAGCAACACAACAATTCCAGCCATACGTCCTGGGATATGTCGAGAGAAGAACACAGTCGACACACCTAAAAGCATTGTTGTTTCCCGGAGGGCCAAAGTTGAAAAAAAGACTAAAAATGTACCAGAAAAGAGCCAAATATGAAATTTGGAAACGTTAATGAGATTTCGCTGAAGATATCCACGCACAAGTTTGTAATTGAGAAATAATGCAATCAGCGAAACGAACTTTAAAGAAAGTGTTGCATCGATTCCAGTTACATGAATCATGTAAGCCGGGAAAATATAAGGAGCCCGCAAAAAGTTGATTCCGTGAGGCGTCCACGAAATTTCGTTAGGTAAAAAGAACGTTACTAATCGCCAATGGAAATATTGATCATTTTGGTAGAACCATAATTGAAGCACTGGACCACGCATGTAGTAAATCAACGAAGTTCCGATAACCCAAAGGATGGCACTTATTAAAATAAAGGGATCGACGCGCCTCTCTCTTGTAAATAAGCAGACTGCACAAATTCCGAGGAAAATCGCTTGAATGCAAAAGGTCAACATGCTTATTTTCCTACCTACTGCGTCGATTCCTTGAATATCAGGAAGTATGTAATGGTAACAATTACCTCTTGCGTTAGAGAAGCATGCACCAATCTATATCTCCTATTGCACGCCTCAAATAGAAAATCTACTCACACTCAGATTATCCAAAGGTTGAAATCGCTTTGCTGAAAAGAGATCTCAAAAAAGCAGGCGAGGATGTCTCCCATTCTCCCTGATAAGGAAATGAGGTTCCTCCAGTGCCTTTCTTGAAGTTGTAAACACCTGGATTATTCACGGCGTCTATACCGCTGAGGTCGTATTCTTTGCAGCCAGAAAGAATTAATTCTGATGTCAGTTTCTGGAACACTGCATATGATGAATAATTTTTTCTACCTTCAGGAGTGGTTACAGCGATTATGTCCCAGCCCTTTTTCCCGATCAGCAACCCTGCGCGGAGGGACAATAATTGACCACATTCATCGTCTGCACGAACAACTGTTACCTCAGAGGAGAATAAGGAAAAGAGTTGCTTCATTGAGTCGTAGTCAAAAGTTGAGATCTGATTGGCAACTTGTTTGTATTCGGTCAGCTGGTCAAGCGCATCACAAATAACTTGCGAATCCGGATTTGGCCAAACGTAGGGAGATTGTTTTAAACGACCTGATCGCTTAAGGTTGCGCGACCAGTTTGCTGAACTTTGAGAAAAGACATCATGCTCATTTTGAGAAAAATTGAGCTTTACTGTTTCGCTTGCACCAAGACTCCTTGAGCACGAATTCCAGCCTTGAGAAATAAGTAAATCCGAAGTCATCTGATCTCGTGGATTCATGAGTCCAATTCGAAAATACGAAAACTTAGCCTTAGTCGCGGAAGAAATAGTCTTTTGAAAACGAGTGTCGCAATTGGCAATATCCCCAATTGGTCCTCCGGGAATCCAGACAATAATTGACCTAAGTGGTGCCTGCTTAATAAGTGCTTGAGCCATCGTTTGGATCTCGCCGGCATGTGTACAAACCGTTCGCATAACTGTCCAGCCAGAGGCTTCTTTGAATTCGCCCCACCTTGCACTTTGGTAAAGATTATGTGAGGAGAATTTTTGAAGTGCAATATCCCACTCGGCTGGCGTCTGATCCCAAATGGTCCAGTTACTCATAAGAAATTCACGAACCAGACATTTGGATAAAAGCTAGAGGTACTCGTTGTAGTTGTTGAGGGCAAGTCTGGCCAGCTGATTACTTCAACGTCTAGTGCGCGGAGTTGTTTCTTAACATTTTCAATTTGAGATGGTTCACTTACAAAGGCAAAACCGTATGGACAAACGTAATCAGGTAATTCACTAAAAATAGGGGTCACTGCGGTTTTGGAGAGTGCAGACTGAACATCAACGTATAAGGTGCGTCTTCGTAAAATTTCCTGAGATTGGTCGGTACTTTGGAATTGCTGCATTGATTTAGTTGAAGGACCCTTAGTTTCAGGAACACTGGTTTCACTCAGCAGCACTTGCGGTAACTCCGACCCTGTTAAAACTCGACGAAGAATTCTTGTGACTCTTCGATTGAATTTCAATAGTGGTATTCCGTAAGACCTCTCAAGATGAGCACTGATCGTACGAAATCGGAATGCAAAACTTAATGGTTCGTTTAAAAACTCAAGTTGTGGTTCAATCTCGGTGTTGCTGTCAACATTGTTTATATGCAGGATTGCACCGTCAGGTACCCGGATGGTTTTCCGAAAGCTCGTAATGCCAAAAGCAACACGAGACCCCAGAGCAACATTGTTTGCATCGCGACTTAACCAACCGTGGGCATTGTCCTCAATCAATGCCACTCCATGGTCGAGTCCGTATTGTGTGAACGGAGAAAGCTCCTGCGGAAAACCAAAATAATTGACGAGTAAAACAGCCTTAATCGATTGATCTTGGGGCAGAAAAACTGGCTTCATCGCTTGATCAACTTGGTAAAAAAATGGGATTGCACCAATTGAATGGATGCAACCCAACACGTCACGACAAATGAAACCCGGGATTAACACGCCGTCACCAGCCTTAATCCCGATTGCACTAAAAGCACCGAGTAACCCATGTCGGGCAAGCGAGAAGTAGCGGACTTCACTCATGAGCGGGATAATTTTCTGATCAGGCGGCAAATCATTTTTGCAATAAGCAGGATTAATCCAGGAAATGTTCTTATGACAAACGGAGATCTCATAAGTGATTTTCTAAAAAGATGAAAAGACTCTGTTAGCTGGTCGCTGGCGAATAGCCCCCGAGCTGCCCCATAGTAGGCCCTTGCCTCTCTTTGACGAAAAAGCAAGGATGAGAATCGTCCTTGTTTTGTATTCGCAAAATGCGAAGCAACAACTGCCAATTCGGCATTGAGATTACGTAACACTGAATTACTTGCATTCCCCGAGTGTCTACGAAACTCTCCTAGAATTTCTGGGATAAACACAATTTTTTGGTTGATTTTTGTCAGTTTTAGCCAGAGGTCGTAATCTTCGGCCGTCACAAATTGGGTGTTCTGGTCAAATCCACCAACTTCTTTGATAAGAGAAGTTCGTACAACAACCGCTGATGTAGAAATACAGTTGCCGCGCCTAAGAAGATTTTGATATTCGGCGTTTTTGCGCGGACCATAAAAAATCTTTCGAGATTTACGACCCTCTTCCACCCATAATTCTCCGTGGCAAATGATTTCATTACCTTCCAAGAACTGCTGAACAGACATTGAAAGCTTGTTTGGGTACCAGAGATCATCAGAATCAAGAAATGCAATGAGTTCGCCAGATGCGGCCTGAATGCCCTGATTACGGGCCGCCGCGATAATGCCGTGGTTTTGAAAATTAATCAAAGAGATTCTTGGGTCTGCAAATGACTCAACTATTTGGACTGTTTCATCCGTTGAGAAATTATTTACAATAATCAATTCCCAATTGGAATACTTTTGGGTAACTACCGACCCAATCGAATCTCTCAGAAATTGGGCATGGTTGAAAGTCGGCACAACTACCGAGATCAATGGGTTTAATAAATCAGTCATTTGACTCGATCGAAATATTTTTTGCAAAATAGCAATAACCCGTCCACCTCATTTTCGAAGTCGTTAAGTGGCACGTATCCAGTTGCATTGAATTTATTACAGTCAAACCCAAAGTCTGAGTTGGATTCACCTGTTGAATGGGCGGATTTTGTGATTGGAGGAGTAAAACCAAGAACAACTTGGCACCTCTGAGCTATTAATTGCGCCATATCTAGCACCGAGCAAGAGTGTGATGAGCCTAGATTGAATATTGGAGTTTCGTTGGCGCTGGGCGACATTGACAAACTGTGAATTATCCCTCGGCATACGTCCTGTAGCGGTATGAAATTGCGCAATTGAGATCCGTCGGATTTGAGAACTAGTTTTCCTGTGAGCACAGCCTGCTTGCATAAATCGTTAACGAGTATTTGCCATATTCGAACCTCGGGATCCATTGGAACCCCAAATCCATTCGAAGTTCGCAAAATAATGCCCTCAATCAATCCGGCCTTATGCGCATCGATCACAAGATTTTCAGCTGAAAGGTGAGTTGCTCCGTAGGGATGAACTGGATTTGTCGGTGAAGTTTCGGAGATATGACCGCCCAATGGCGATCCATATACATGAATTGTTGAGAAGTAGATGAATCTACTCACGCCTTGAGAAATCGCTGACTCAAGTAAAACTTTGGTTCCAGTCACATTTATCTGCGAAGCCAATATAGGGTCAGCAGCACAATCGATGTCATTCATAGATGCAAGATGTACTACTTGAGTGACATCTTGAAGCGATGCAATCGCAGATTGAGTACTGAGTAGATCTAACTGAACAGGTAATGCGGTTGGTGCCCACGAAGGTGCTGCGCGATGCTGGCGCGATGAGAGCTTGATCTGGCCTATTTGCAGATCAGACATCGCACTTGAGACTCTTCCGCCGATATTGCCAAATCCCCCTGTGAGGAGAACTGTGGGTTTCATCGATCTTTTAACGACCAATCGTAATTAATAAAGCATTCATGCGGATCCAGGCGTGATATCTCCAGTGGATCATGAGGGATAGAAGAGCAATTAGCAACAAGAGATGTTGCGGTACCTAGGCCCTTGAATCCGTTCCAAACAAGTGGGGGAATTGTCACCAAACAATGCTGATCTTCGCCTAGATATATTTCTTGAAGTTCGCCCTTAGTTGGGCTATTTGATCGACTGTCGAAAAGAACAAGTTTGATTCTTCCAACCGGGACTGAATAGTTAATGATCATTCTTTCGTGTAAGTGCCAAGCTTTCACAACACCTGGGAATACGAAAGAAAAGTAGATCTCCCCAAATTCTTCAAATTCGGGGTCAGTACTCTTCAGCATGTGCATTACTTTTCCACGCTCGTCAACTATTTGTCTGCGTGGGCTAATTATCACTCCATCAATCATCTAGAGACTCCTCATATTTTTTGATTTGTTGACCAGTGATTTCAATTACCGGTTCATGGCTTTCTGCACGTTTATACCAATCCATTGTCTCATGGATGGTTTGCGAAAAGTTCCATCGAGGTTCCCATCGGAGCTCGGTTTTTGCTAGATCACAATTTAAATGGAGAATTGATGCTTCGTGATGGTTAGGTTCGAGACTGTCAATGACCACATCTCCGGAACCCCATTCATTTACGCACGCTTGTGCAACATCGAAAACTGTGTGGACTGAGGATTCAAGTGGCCCGAAATTAAACGAACTAATTCCAAAATTTGGTTGCCGAAAAAGTTTTGCTGCCAACTTGATGTAGCCCGAAAGTGGTTCCAACACATGTTGCCATGGTCGAGTGGCATATGGCTGGCGAAGAACTATAGGGCGACCGCTTATGAGAGCACGGATACAGTCGGGAACAATGCGGTTATCTGACCAGTCACCACCACCGATGACATTTCCTGCTCGAACGGAAGCTGCACCTAATTGTTCATTGCTATTAAAAAACGAAAAATTATAAGAAGCAAAGACGATTTCTGCTGCCGCTTTGGAGGCACTGTATGGATCATGTCCTCCAAGTTGGTCGTGTTCTTTATAACCAGTGCTTGTTTCTCGATTCAAATAGCACTTATCTGAAGTGACAAAAATGCAGACCTTGACTGATGGCGAATTCCTTACACACTCAAGCAAATGGGTTGAGCCAATAATGTTCGTATCGAAAGTTTCGACCGGAAAATCATAGGATTTTTTAACAAGAGGTTGAGCCGCTAGGTGAAAGACAACTTCAGGTTTTACACGCTCAAAGATTTGTCGAAGACTTTCCTCATTGCGGATGTCACCAACATTATGTTCAATAATCTGTTCCAAATTCAGCAAGGAAAAGTGCGAATTCAAAGATTCTGGTTGTAGAGCAAATCCGTAAACAATTGCACCATGTTGTTGTAACCACAGGCTTAACCAGGATCCTTTAAACCCAGTGTGACCAGTTATTAGCACTCGACGACCACGAAAAGTTTCTAAATCGGCTACCAGACTTTCCATGGTGCCTTTCCATCAGAAAGCAATCCATTTAGCAACTGCCAATCTCGTGCTGTGTCCATGCATTGCCAAAAGCCATTGTGCTCATACAGAGCCAACTCGTGATTACGAACAAGAGATTTCATTGGCGCATCTTCAAAAACCAAATTGTCTTGTGTGCTTAGACTGTCGAATAATTTTGGTTCACAGACAAAGAACCCCCCAGAAATTCGCCCACCACTGGACTGAGGTTTTTCATTGAATTCGATAACAGTTCCACTTTCATCGGCTTGGATTTCTCCGAATCTTCCAGGTGGTCTGACACCAGTGACAGTTAATGTTTTGCCGTTCTCGCGGTGATAACTCAGGAGCGCATCAATGTTTACGTCGCTCAAGCCATCGCCATAAGTTAAGAAAAACGTTTCATCATCTACATACTGTTGAATCTTTGCAATACGTCCACCGGTCATTGTCTCTAGACCAGTATCGGCAAGAGTAACTTTCCAGTCTTGCTCGTCATGCTTTGTGTGGAATGTAATTTCTTGTTTTGAACCCAACGAGATGGTGCAATCTCTTGTATTGGATTCATAATTGAGAAAAAAGTCCTTAATAACTTGGCCCTTGTGTCCCAGGCATAAAACAAAATCATTATGCCCAAACGATGAATAATATTTCATGAGATGCCAAAGGATGGGAAGTCTGCCGACAGGAATCATCGGTTTGGGCAAGTCCTCAGAGACGTCTCTGATTCGTGTTCCGTATCCTCCACATAGAATCACAGTCTTCATCGTGGGGCTCCCCGTCAATTTGCCGATAAACCTTTTTCCGCAATCATTTTAGAGCGGTAGAGGATAATTTCAGTCTATAGAAAGCAAATTCCGCCAACGCGGGTAGTCATCATCGAGACAAAAGAAGTCAGGAATTTGGCTGGAAACAAGGTCGTTGAACCCAATAAGCGCCGAGCTCAGTTCTTCTGCAGTGGTTACAAATTGGGCTAATTCAGTTTTACGAAAAGGACTGTAATTGAGCGATTCGGGATCAACCATGAGAATTGTGGGTATCCCGAGAGAAACAGATTCGGCGGCGCTACTTGAATTTGCGGTTGTAAGAACTACATCAGCCGACTCAAGAAGTGTTTTGAGATCTACATCTGTAATTGAATCATTGAAAGATCTTGTTTCATCGGAATTGAATTTGCAAATAGGATGTGATCTCAAAGACATGCGAAATTTAGTCGTAGTAAATTTCTGCGACTCGTGAAGCTTGGTCAATAGAAAAGTATTTGCAGAAGGCAAAAAATCACCAAGCACAACCAAATGCGGCAGATCAGATTTACCGATAGTTCTGGTTCTTGTCAATGTTGACAAGTATCCATATCGCAAAGCCTCAGCGACAACAATCTGATTATCGGTTAACCAACGGTTGTCTTGAAGCAGCGATTTTGCCTCCGAACCATTTACTACGATGATGTGTGGAGATGGGTGGTCTGCTTCGGAGTTGACACTATGTTCGTCTTGGTGTTGGAAGTATCGCAGGTCCCAAAATCGGACCGTTGAATGAGCAACCCCAAATAGGCGTCCTTGGCCATGTTTTGTGCATGAGTAAATAAATGGTGATTCCCAAGGTTGATTTTCCATGAGGTAAACAATTTGTTCATATTTGGGCATCAATCTGACGAATCTTTCGACTGAAGCGATCAGAAGACAGTGTCGAATGGCAGTTGATCCGATGAGTGATTCTCGCCATTCGCCTTTGAATAACGGCCAAAGATTTGTTCCAAGCGAATGCTCATATTTAACTTTACTAATGGCTCGTAAAGTCCAAAACTTTTTAATCAGTAAAATATAAGAACGAGTGCTCTCAATGATCGTCTCGCGTGTTGGTTTGAACAAAAGCAGCGAGTGGCTGCCAAAGTTCTCATCGGATCTGTTTTTGAGAGTATTAGTTGCAGTCCGAATCTTTCGATTGTCGATATTCTCTGGAAAATTGTGCAACCAATCTGGTTGAACTGTGGAATTATTCTGTAACCATTGAGGTAATCCTCCCCAATAAGTAGAAGTAATTACTTGGTGACCCTGATTGGTGGGTTCGCTCGCATTATAGAAATCAATAAACAACATTTGTTTCGACAGGGAACTTTGGTTTTCAATTTTAGGCACCTTACGTGTTTCATAGAGATAATGCGCAAAACTGCCGAGCGCTCTTACTAGGTGAAATAGAAAACAACCAAGATCAATCATTAATGACTTAAGACCCAAAAAATAACTTAAGATTTTAGAAGGTTCGGGTCGTCGGATACATTCCAAAATTCGAGATCTCAGTTCCGGCTCATCGCTTTCAACGTTTATTGATCTGATGTTGTGCAACTCCATGAGCATTTCTAGTGCAACAATTTTGCAGGCAAAGGGTATATTGCCAGAGTTCCTCCAGCGCTTCAGTGCGATCAATGTAGACCACCAGTAGCTGTATCCAGATGCAAGGGTGAGGTGTTGAAAAGTTGTTTTGTTCTTAATTTCGGCATTCTTAATAGTCACAAGATATTTCAGTACACGTTCACGGACTACTTTGTCATTCTCTTCTATAAACGCGGGAAGAGAAACTACATTGTTTGGGTCACTTGGTCTTTTGAATGCATTCCACAAAATAGTGAGTTGAGTCGGCCACTTGTCTGCAGAAATTCCCACCCAGACGACTGCCGTGGCTGTGTGTAAGGTATCAGTCGCGTCGGTCATGTTGTTCATGTGAACTCAGGATTGTTGATTTGACATTTGACTTGATGATACGTAATGGATGAGAGGAAACTCGACCAAATTGATTCATGAACTCATCGAGTGCAGCCTGCACACTGGGGTCTAACCACCATTGATCGATGTCAGTCCAAATCGAATTAATGAATTTTGCTGCGGACGAAAACGACGAGTGGTAGACCCCAATACGTTCAAGGTTTTGAAATGATGGGAGTGCTCGAGCACTTAAATTTGAACTCTTTGGATCTAGGACGATAAGCGTTGGAATTTTTCTGTGGATGGTCTGGATGTAGGTTGTGCCAATAGAAGTCGTGACTACGAGTTTTGATGAGTTCCATAAATTTTTAATTGGAGTGCTACCTGAATCGATTTTAATTTCTGGGAAATTCTGTTCAAAATAGGGTAAATGTGAATCATCGAATTGTTCTTGGCCGCGGTAGGGGCGAACGAGTGCAACTTTTTGTGTTAGTGGATCAAGGTTTTTGATAAGCGCACCAACAGATTGCAAATAGGACATTCGACGTCCATTCATACCACGTCGCATGGATGGGTATCGATAGGTGGAATCAAGCACAATGAGTAACTGTGTAGCAAGTCTTTGTTTGGTTTTGGTACCGGAATTAATACCAGTGTTAATAAGCGCTGGACCCGGAGCAAAAACCGTATTCTCACCATCTCCCCATCCCCATGTGAGATATCGATCACTGATCTGGCGCTCGTGCAATTCCTCCCGGCTAGCTGGCTCAATCATTCCATGAACCCCACCATGTTGGCCTATTACTACCGATGATCCCTTCGTAGCTTTCTGACCAAGCCAAAGCATAAATTGATCTGATGACTGGTGCAGATTCGAAGTAAATATCACTCGTGGGTTCTTTGGGAGAGATCTATCTTTGATGAGCTGCTGGTTATCTTTGAAGTTCTCTAAAAAACTCATAGGTATTTGGAGCGGAATAGTTTTACGAATGAATCGCTCTAGGTGGTCTCCCACTTCTATCTTCATATCAATTGATGCTCGCAATGCGGAATCCGGCTTATTACTTATCGTTTTATCGGGATACCATCGATAGGGAAGAGTGCCAAGCATCAAACCGAGTTTGAGTTCGCTCAGTTTAGGTAGGTATGTCTGAACAAAAAATACGCTGCTTGCCTTCGTCGTCAAATTAGAAATCTTCTGCAGGAGTTGCCTTGTAATTGTCCGAAGATTATTGCTTGAAGGGTCATTGACGAACTCGACCTTGAGAGTTGAAGGTTGTGGCGCAATTGAGTATGGAAATTGACCTAACTCTTGGATGATTTTGCCAAAAATTAAGTGATTCCACAGATGACTATTGATGAGAAACTGAAATTGGTTTGAAGTCTGAGGAATTAAGTCCATTTCTCTACATTGATGAATAGTGGTGCCAGTAATTGAGTAACTACTTGCAACAGAGTCAATTCGCTGCCAACGATCGATGATGGTGTCTACAAAGTTGATCAACCAAAGCTGTACTGAATACTCCCAGAATCTCAATGAATGATCTGTTTGATGCAATCGATTGAGTTCAGCGCATAAATCAGGGAAAATTCTGTTGCTGATTTCATCGGCCAGAACCCGAAGTTGGTGTAATTCAGCAGGAGAGTTTTGACTGTGGGAACTGGTGACTTGCTGGTTGCTTTGTTCTGCCAGTGAGTGATCGTCACACCATGGACCCAATAAAAGTATCGGGTCGTTTAAGGTCGGCAACTCGACCCCCCCTGTCGTGATGAGATGATGTTTCATGGTGTCATTTGCGAACATCGAATACTGAGTGAGAGTTATTTGATTTCTTGATCTACCTTGGAGATCCATTCTTTACCGAGGCAGTACTCAATTTGAATCTGATTTAATTCTCCAAGGGGCGGCGTCCTGAGTTCAAATGTATGGATGTCGCTTTTTGCGTCATGGTTATAAGACCAATTATTCTGAAGATTTGCTTTGAGAAATCTGGCATTTGCAGTTCTGCCATCCACGATGATGTATGTGCCAGGAAGAAGGAAGTGTTCAAATTTCAAAATGTCTGCTGACATGGGTAGACGATCGGGGTGTGCTGTGGAAATACCATTTACATTTCCGATTGGAGAATGCTGCGACGGCGCATCAAGGTAAATAAAATCGGGGCAGATATTTGGGAGAGATTCGTACTCTGTACAAATTCTTCCGTTGAATGTAGTCATAGCGACGGAAGAAACTGACAAATGTACATGTTCTATTAACTCTCTAGGGATTCGTGATCGCGTAATTTCTACATATTGTTTCAAATCATCAACAGAATGCAATTCAAAACTGTTACTTCTCCGCAATTTACTTCGCACGAATTCGCCGTGCTCAGCTTCGTTCATCTTGAGAGCATGTGCCATCACTATTGTTGAATAACCACATCCAAATTCAAGGATTGTGGTTACTTTTCTTTCTCGTATGAGTCTGTGAAGTCGTACTAAGTCATCCCAATTCGGTTTGTACGGGTCTGTCATTTTCGGGTTGACGGTGTCGAATGCGCCATCTTGGTTCTCGTGGGTTTGCATCCCAACGAGTGAATCGAGTTGATGTTTCAAAACATAATCTTTGATGGAATTAGAAGAGAACATAGAAGCCACTATTTGAGCAGACTTGTTGTGGTTGTTACGAGATAGGCAAGGACAACAGAAACTATTAATGCCAGCATGGCTCCTGCGACTAACGACCCCACACCAAGCTGAGATGCCGCGTTGATGCGCTGCTTCTGATCTGGCTCTCTATATAAAGGAGTGTTTGTCGCCTTTTGAGTATTGACCCGAACAGCCGAACCCTGTTCTGGCGTGGCAGGCTTAGAGCGACCCACCAATAAGATGGCGCCAAGTGTCAGCACAACAATCAATAAAGTTCTGACAGTGGTACCAGCAACTGAAGTACCCACGGAAAGAGCGATGAGCGAAGAAAACAGCACCACGATGGATAACAGCGTACCCTTCCCGCCGCCGTCCGTGCAGAGCGCCCCGCTGGACGAGGGCAGTGTGAGCAATACTGTGCGCATTAATCGTCGTCTGTGGTGGGCGCTACCAATACTGACGATCGCGTGGATTGGGCTTGTTGCGATAATTGCTGCGTCACTTACTCCACTCAAGTTATGGGAACTTGCGCCGGGCTCGGCCGAACAAGTCTCGAATCGGTTGAGCTTTGATAAGACGACACTTTCAAAAGTGATGCGCTATCCAGCAAAAACCCCCGTACTTTTTGTAACCGCATTTGGCAGCAAACTCAGCGCGCTCGATGCATTCGCTGGCGCACTCGATAGTGATGTTGACGTACAGACGTATAAAGAACGGTACGGAACATCGACACCCTCTGAGCAGAAGCGCCTTGGTTATCAATCGATGACGACTGCCAAACAGATTGCCGAATATGTTGCGTACTCACGGCTGGGCCTCGACGTATCGTTTGTGTACGGAGACCTTATTGTTGAGGAACTCGTATGCATGGACAATCCTGGGCCGCTCAGTGGATGCAAACAATTACAACTCGGCGACACCATTACCGCATTTGATGGAGAACCAACCCCCACACTTCTTGAGCTCACTCCGCTCATGGCTGGCCATAAACCAGGCGACATCGTGACACTGACAATCAAACCGACTGATACAACAGATAGTTCATCGGCAGAGGTGACGAAAAGAATTCAATTGATTGCTGATCCTGATACCCCAACACGAGCGATCATCGGGTTCATTCCTG
>Ga0214919_10008549_pt1 | contig 13443 bp, 11 predicted proteins | sample LL1503_MetaG_FD_177994 | JGI IMG/M metagenome (GOLD analysis project Ga0214919, IMG submission 177994) | Freshwater microbial communities from Lake Lanier, Atlanta, Georgia, United States - LL-1503 | ecosystem: Environmental > Aquatic > Freshwater > Lake | place: USA: Georgia | collected...
GTTGTTCCACAAAATATACTCGTTCTCTTCATTTCGCGTAAGTATCATTGGCGCGTTGTTCCAAAACACCTCCTCAAATTCCAACTGGATTTTCTTGTAGGAACCCATTTTGATATGTGCGAGGGCGTCCATTTTATTAGAAGGCAACGGCGGGTCAAATTCAATGTCTCTCAACGGTCCCGGCGGAATTGTAATGCACAATTTGTTGCATTTGTATACAAGTCCTTCTCTCGTATGCACTTCAACTTCATTTTGACTATGAATAATTTTAGTAACAATCTGATTGCAAATGATTTTATCCAGGCAACCTTTGGATAAAGTGCTAACCAACGTTTTTGCGCCCTTTTTGAACAAACAGTGCGAACCGGCATAGTCTCCAAAAAGTGCTGACTTGCATTCTGATTGTTGTAGAAATGAGATTGGCAGATTCTGGATACTTCCGCCACACCATACTTCAATCATGTAGAGAAAACTCCGCATATCGTCGTCCTCTGAGAAAAAGGAAAATGCATCCGCAATTGTGGTGGAACCGTTAATTTCGCTGGTTTTTTGCAACAATTCATTCCATTTTTCGGCTAATGCTAAGGGACCCCCCGGTTCCCTTATGAACCCTCCCTTAGTGGCCCCCAATAAATAAGTGATGTTTGCGTTCTCCGAATGCATCCACGGGTTGCATTCGGCGACCGGAATAAGGTCGTCTGACAATATCAAGTTTGTCAGAGGATTATCGCACAAACCGTGCACCCACGCCGCGCCATCGTCAATGTTTTTATCGTTTGTAAAAACGCGACCGCCGATACGTTCTCTTGCTTCCAATATAACATACTCCTCATTTTGAAGTTTGGATGCGATTGTTAACCCGCTAATACCAGCACCAATTATGATGGTTTTGCTTTTCATATAAATTATATTGCTATTTTTTTCTAAACTGTTTTCAAGAATTGATTATTGTCTAACCGTATATTAATGAATCCGGGTTTAGAAAAAAAAACAAATAAAAAGAAATTACTGAAACGCAACAAAACAAAAAAACGCCCCGATGTCCTGCTTCTCTCTCACCGAACACCCGAAAAGGTTGTCAAGATAAGTGAAGAAATTGAACAACAAATTGATAAATCAACCAGTTCATATAGTCCATCTATAAACAAAGAACTGGTGTCTCTGAAATCGGTTGCCCGAAAGGAGGTAATCAATTGCAACAATGCACGTGCATTCATGTTGAATGCCCCCTTGAAAATTGGTGTGCCAGATGCTTTGGGTAAAAAAACGTGCTATCCTTATGATGACCCTGTTGCCAAGAAATATATGCTGAAAAATCTCATGGCGAATAAACATGCCGACCCTAACCGCGTTGTCCCACCCATCCAGGAATTAGCGAATTGCTGGTTCAATACGATGTTTGTTTCATTGTTTATTTCCGACAAGGGACGTAAATTCTTCCATTTTTTGAGGCAGATGATGATTGAGGGAAAACAGAAGGGGGGTAATCCAATTCCAGAAGTTTTGAGAGATGGGTTTGCGCTGTTCAATTACGCGATTGACGCGTGTTTAACCGGAAACAAATATGCGTACATTTTGAACACCAACGCCATTATCCAGCAAATCTACGACTCTGTTCCGGAAGATTACAAAGAGAAGTACTCTTATATTCGCGACATAGACGAAGCTGGAAACCCCGTTCGATACTACTTGAGCTTAATCAATTATCTGGGAAATCGCAATTTGCCTCTCCTATTTGTACAAGATTGTGGTGTTAGTTGGCATTTCCAACTGCAAGAAAAAATGACTGGTAAATTACCCGACGTAATTATTTTAGAGTTTTTCAATGATGACGAACCAACAACCAATAAAGAAACAAGTTTTGTATTAAATGGTGCAAAATACGCACTGGATAGTTGCATTATTCGAGACACGGAGAAAAACCATTTCTCTTCATTGCTTACCTGCGAGAAGAAGGAGATGGCCTACGACGGGATGAGTTTCCACCGACTTACATACATGGATTGGAAAAGTAAGATAAACACCGATTTCAAGTGGCAATTCAAGGGGTCCAAAGACGAAGGCCGACTTCTTACGTGGAACTTTGCAAAAGGGTACTATATGTTGATTTACTATAGGAAAAAGTAGTTCTTCAAATTATATAAGGCAAAATTCTTATATAATTACACCCTACGAAAATAAAAATGAGATTTGTCTCATTTTCTTTTTGGTCGGTGTAATAGTCCAATTTAGATACGTTTAACTGCAAAAAATTAAATCTCAATTTACAATAAAAATGTCGAAGATCACGCTTCAATGTGTAAAGGAAAAAAGCAAACTAAGAATCAAATTCTTCAGTTTTACCGATGATGAAGGCAAAGTATATACAAATGTCTACAACAATGATTTGAACTGCAAATTTCCCAAAGATATTCGCCAAGACGGGTATTTCTACGAAATCGGTCCCAACGATATTGTATTGGTTTCGCGTCCAAACACGCAGGCATTCTACCAAATCAAAACCACAAACATGAAGATTGTTCCAAAACTGGATATGAGCAGTATCCGAATCTATGAAATCACTGAATGTGTTATTTGTATGGATCAAAATTCCACCGAAATTCTCGTCCCATGTGGGCATCTTTGTATGTGCAAATCTTGTTGCGAATCTTTGTTGAAAAGTCGTAGCAATTGTCCTATTTGCAGACGTGAGGTTCTAAGTGTGGTGTCTTAAGGAAACAACTAGCGTATAAGGTCTGGATAAATTTTTAGTGCTTACTTCTTTTTTACACATTTTCTAAAATACTTTCTGTCGGTTTCTTTTATATACATATTGTATAATGCCAACGGTTACCGAAATATACAAAGCCAATGTTTCCCTGCTTCAAGCGCAATTGAATGCCACAATACGCAGAATCAATTCGATGCGAATAAGTAATGCGTTAAAAAAAAGTATGATTAACAGTGCAATGAATGTTTCGAATACGAATTTGAAAAAAATAACTGACAAATATAACCAAGATATGGCGACTGCATCAGTGAGTAAAACCGCGTTTTTGGTTGGAGTAAATTATACGGGGACAATAAACGAATTGTATGGATGCATCAATGACACCAAAAATGTACAAGACTTGCTCAAAAGTAAATACAATTTTACCAATGTAACGTTATTAAATGACGAGACTTCTGACAAACCAACAAAACAAAACATATTAAATGGTTTGCAAACACTGTTATCCAATACGAATTCGGGAGACACCGCGTTTTTTATGTTTAGCGGACACGGAACATGCACTGCGGATTTGAATGGCGATGAGACAGACGGTCGAGATGAAGTCATTCTGCCAATAGATGCGGTTTCAATTCAAACCTGCATTTTAGACGACGAATTGAATAAAATAATCAGAAACACATTAAAACCTGGAGCAAAATTAGTTGCACTATTTGACAGTTGTTTTAGTGGAACTGTGCTGGATTTGCGATATACATACGGATATCCCGACAATACGAAAGATGCGGAAACTGTCGGCGATGTGTATATGATAAGCGGTTGCACTGACCAGCAAACCAGCGCGGATACGGTTGCACCAATCAATGGAAAAGAAATGGCATCAGGTGCGATGACGTATGCATTTTTGTCAATGATTAAAGAAACTGCATTAATTGGTGATTTGGTAACCAAAATGCAGGCATTTTTGAGAGACAATGGGTATTCGCAACGGCCGTTGTTGTCATCGGGAAAAAAAGTAGATTATGGTAAGACCAATTTTTTATAGAAAATACATTAAACAGAACAATAAAAAAAATCATTAAAAATTGTTTTATTTTTTATACTTCTACTCATTTTTGCAGTAGACATTTGTTCAGATTCTGACGCCTTTGCGATAGTTTCCCATTTGCAAATTAAATTATTTGTTTTTAATTCTCTTTTTTCTACTTTTTTCCCAGTGGATGATGTTTTTTTATGATTATATTCATTTGTTTTTAACATTAGTCCATAATATCCTTCGTTTGAACCTTCATTAGTCCATACGGTTGCTTTAATTGCATACTCGGATTTGTTTAAATATTCTTTTATTTCTTTCATATCATCTTCGGTTTCGCTTATATTAACATTTTGTTTCCATCTTTTGTATTCATTTAATAACGTAGAATTTAATATTTTTCCATTTGGTGTAAATTTACATACCTGAAAAATAAATGTTTCAATTTGAACAGGACATGGATATATTTTTTTATAATTAATTTCTTTTAATTTAACTCCAATATATCCATAAACCATTTGGTCCTTATCTTGCACGGTAAGTCGTGACGGTTTAAACCGTGTGTCTAAATAATTTTTTAATGCGTGAAATATTTCTTTTTTTGGTTTTTCTCTATTCCAAATACGAAATTGACCTTCCATATTAACAGAAGACTCTTCCACGTCATTTCTTACAATACACATTTTGTTTATAAACTCATTGAATTTTATTGTCAAATCATCTTCTTTTGGTATTTCAAACACTGACTTGTTATGTTCTGCAATATCTCTAAGTTCTTCATTTTGTTTTTTTATTATTTCTTTTAGTTCATTTATTTCTATCACTTGGTCATTATTTTTGATATGTTGTATTTCAATTTTTTGTAATAATTCTGTGTTTTTATTTTTAGTTTCTTCATTTTCAATAAGTAATCTATTAAAATTTTCAATACTATATGTTCTTGAATGAATTATTTCTTTAATATAATATGTTAATCTATCAATAGTAAAATTTGAATTATATGCAATGATTTCAGTTTTATTTTTTCCATTTATGTTAATTTTGCGCAAATGGTTTTTAATTTTTGGATATTTTTTAATAAGATTTTCTATTTCAGTTCTATTTTGAACTTTAAAAGCATTTACCAAAGTAAAATTTTTATATGAATTTGTATGATGGTATGAAATACGTGATCCCAAATCGTTTGAATGACCAAATTTTATTAATGTTTCACCTGCTTCATTTGTGTCGTCAATCGTGCCAAAATAAATACATTCAGTGTTAACCGGAAATTGTGCAACAATTGCTTTTTCAATTTCTTTTTTACTTTCTCTCTTGGTAGTATCTAATATTTGTTGAGTTGTTTGTTTAATTTCTGTTATGATATTTTCTTTTTGTAATAATTTTTCTTTTAATTCTTTTGTTTCTTCTTCAAATATTTTATGGAGAACATCTTCAAGTTTCAAATAGTATTCGTGAATATCATAAGCTTTTTTTGTTTGTGCTTTAAGACAAAGTGATTTGAAACAACGAACCGTTAACATAAACTTTATTGCATTATTACCACCATGACTCTTTTTTTCTTGCTTATCATTTTGGATAAGCAAGATTTCTTTATAATCTTCATTTTTTATAAAACATTTTTCAAGAACTCGTGTTGAATTTTGTTTTGAAGAAAACCCCAACCAATTCCAAATTTTATCCAAATCAACTACAAAATCCAAAGTTTTATCATAATTCAGATAACAATAAAAACTGCTTATAAACATTTGTTGTTCAAAATTTGTAAATTTTTCTGTAATTTTTGTCAATAATTTGTTATTACATTCCGTTGAAAGTTTGCAAATTGGATTTTTTTCAATAAGTTCAACTATATTTAGGGTTTGCATTTTATATAGTATTTATTATTTTGTCTTTAAGTGCATTATTGCTTAATAAAATATTAAGCAATAATTTATTAAGCGAATTTACCACTTTCCTGTGGTCTTTTTCACCATAATATTATTTCCCTTTGCCTTTCTCTTCGCATGGGGGTCATATTCGTCTCCATCATCGTCTGCCAAATTCTTGGAGAGTTCCCAGAACTCCTTGGACCCCAATTTGAAATCGGGACGGTCCGCAGCCTTGTACCAGAACACTTGGTCGTTAATCTTATTGGACTTGGCGTTGTTGGATATCACCATGCACTCATAATTCTCAGTTGTCTGGTCCATAATGGTGCAAAACGATTCCAATGTGGGGAACATCGACGCATAGTTCTCCCAAATCTTCTTACGATTGGATAAATAATTCTCGCGCAAAATAAAAACGTAGTCAATATTGGTGCGGAGATTGGGTGGGATACCCAATGGGTATTGCATCGTGATGATTAACATCACTTTCCAATGTCTTCCGTTCATAAACAAGGATCTCATCAACTTATCTTTGGTCCAACTGCTGTCGTACAAGCAATCATCCAAAATTACGAAAGTGCGTGGGTCAATAGAACACTTCTTGTAAGTCTCCATCTCGGCTTGGCACTGTTTCATCACGGTTTTCTGACGTCTTAATACGTTCTCTATCAAAATACTGTTGTATTCTTCGTGGATGAAAAGTTTGGGAACCAGTTTTCCGTAAAATCCGTTACCAGCTTCTGTTCCTGAAATGACAGTGCCAATGGGAATATCCTGGTGATGGTACAGCAAATCTTTGACCAAAAAGGTTTTGCCGGTATCACGGCGCCCAATCAAAACAATGACTGGTCCCTTGTTTTCTTTCGGGTCAAAGGTGATTGCACGCATATCAAATTTTTTCAATTCAAGTGTCATTTTTAAATTAATTAATATATGTAAAAGAAAGATAAAAAATGTGTAATCGAAACGATTATCTCTTAGTGAAACGATTAGTTCAATATACCTAAATTATGTTTTAGCGTAAAATATAAATGGATAACAAATTTAGTATTTTTTATAAAAAGGCCAAGAAGATTGATTTAGACATGTTGGATTCAATCAGTGAAATTCAAAATTACAATCCGGTTTATAGCCGGTTTTTTGAAATGGATGAAACCAATTACAATCGGATTGCCCTTAACCACAAATACCACGTCTATGATTTGAAAACGGTCATTGACGATGATGACAAACTAATCGAAAAAAACATCTTTGTCAAATTCTCTCCTCTTTTGGATCCGCTCAATTATTTGCGGGGAAAATACGATTTGGAAACCCCCATTTTCAAAACACTTCCTAAACTGGGAACCACTACAGATATGTGTTTGCCCAAAGTGTTGGATGTGAATAACTCTTCTTATGTGGATGGGTTTTTCTCTTATCTGACATCCATGATGAAAGATACACACGGTTTGGTTCATGGAGTGGAGTATTACGGATCGGCACTCGCTGTACAGCGAGGGTTCAAGTATGATATAGTGGATGATCTGGATTTTTTGACAAAATGTCCATTTTTCACCAACAATTTGAACAAACATTTCACGGTGGATGAAGACACCTCCATCATTTTGCGCGAGTATTCGGGAGAAGGTTCGCGCACCAATAAAAAGAAACTGAGTATCAAGGATTTGGAGATAGAGTTGGATATAGAGGATATAACGGAAAATAAGGACATAATGGTAACTGCTGAAACTGCAAATCCGATAAGTCCATCTTTAGAATACGAATCCTTGGCGAAAGAATCCGACGACGATTCAAGTAGTGATTCAAGTAGTGATGATTCGGACAGTAGCGATGATTCCAAATCGGACACGACTGAATCGGTAGAGAGCGATTGGGAGACGGAATCGGATGAAGAGAATAAGGAGTCTGAAGATGTTGATGAGTCCGAGGATTCCATTTTCGAGGAAGATGAAAAGATGTTCAGTTATTTAAAAGAATTTCCAGTCCAGCTTATTTTCCAAGAAAAGTGCAAGGGCACGTTGGATGAATTGATTATGCAGAGAAAACTGAAAGACGATACTTTTGTGGAAGCTCTTTTGCAAATTGTGTTGTTATTAGCGACTTACCAAAAAGTCTTTGATTTCACACACAATGATTTGCACACCAACAATATTATGTATGTCGAGACCAAGGAGGAGTTTTTATATTACCGAATTGACGGAGTTTGCTACAAAGTTCCTACCAACGGTCGCATTTTCAAACTGATCGATTTTGGAAGAGCCATTTACCGATTTGGGGGCAAAACGTTTTGCAGTGACAGCTTTGCACCTAACGGCGACGCGGCAACCCAGTATAATTGCGAACCTTATTTTAATGAGAAGAAACCTCGAATTGACCCAAATCCCAGTTTTGACTTGTGCCGACTTGGTTGTTCTCTCTACGATTTTGTTTGCAGAGATGACGAGGTGAAAACGCCGTTACAGAAACTGGTGGATTCCTGGTGCAATGACGACCACGGAAAAAGTGTCCTTTACAAACCTACTGGACAAGAAAGATACCCTGATTTCAAATTGTACAAAATGATTGCGCGAACCGTGAATCATCTAGTTCCAAGTGAACAGCTGAAACAGGATATTTTCAAGAAATACGCAAGCGAAGAAACAATTTGCCTAAATACAATGATTGATGTAGATGCATTGCCCAATTATGCATAAGAGAACTAATAATCCCCTCAAATTAGGTTAAAAAGATTCCATTAGTAAATATTACTTAGTAATGGAAAAAATAGATAAAATCATATATATCAACATGGACGCACGGGCAGACCGAAAGACGGCTCTTTTGCAAGAATTTGACCGCATTGGTTTAACCGAAGACAAAATCATCCGGTTTCCCGCCTCTTCTTACAATGGTTGCCCCAACTCCGGTTGTTTGTTGAGCCACGCAAATGTATTGGAAATGGCTTATGATATGGATTTGCAAAATGTCCTTGTCATAGAAGACGACTTTATTTTTATTGATGATGTAAAAAAAATCCATCACGACATAAACGCGTTTTTTGAATTAAATCTTTCATGGGACGTGGTAATGCTGACAACGTGCGCGGCAGTTGTATCTGAACCGACAAATCAATTAATTTCGAGAATTGCATCATCTGGCAATGGAGCTGGGTATTTAGTCAATCGGTCAATGATGTTGGAACTGAGTACGTTGTTCAAATCCAATGTGGAGAACTTGTATTCAACCAAACAACACTGGGTTTACCAGAATGATATTTTGTGGAAAACCATTATGCCGTCGTCGCAGTGGTATATGTTCAATCATTATTTGGGATACCAGAAAGAAGGATATAGTGATTTGTCGCAGGACCGGAAGATTGCGATTATTCCGCAAATTGTAGGAGAACCGCTATGCTCACCCCCTATGACTCCTAATTCTTCAATTGTGGTAGATGAACCAATTTATCTTCATATTGAGGAGGAAAAATATTTAGAACAGATTGACACATTACTTCCTACGAAATATTGTGCTGACTCTATTGTAAATAATGTAATCAGTGCATTTATTGGTAGGTCCAATGTCGGATTGCAAAAATATGGAACAACTTTGGATAGAGATGATTTATCTGTTCTTGATTGGATTCAGCACGCCCAGGAAGAACACATGGACGCCATTCTTTATTTAGAAAAGTTGAAAACCGAAATAAAAAAGGGAAGATCTATTTAATGCATTATTTAAGTATTACGAATAATCTCGGTCATTCTTCCTCCACACGTTGCGCGTTTTTTCTTTCTGCAATTTTTTGGATGGCCTTCATTATGGCTATCGGAATGAATGATATCGCGGTCCCGACCGTGAATGATACAAGTGTGCACATCAACACTTCCACGAATATCCCTTGTATTATTATTAATATGATTCCGTAAATTCCAAATAATGATATAATTAATTTCCCTCCCGGCTCGTCGAATATCGAGAATCCTAGAAAAACTAGAAGCGATACTAATAGTATTGTTTTTATTATGTCTGCCATTTGTGCGTCTGCCATTTGTGTGTCTGCCATTTGTGTGTCTGCCATTTCATTCATTTGTTTATACTGTTTGTTTTTATAACTTACACCCTATTTCGAATAAATATTTCAATTTTACAATTGTAAAAAACATAAACGTAAATATATAAGAAACCAATGCATCGTATATATTTTCCAAGCTCAATGGGACAGAGAAAACTCGGCGTGGATACAACCAGTAAATATTTGTTCCAACTTTTTGGAAATAACGGAACGCTGGTAAAAACAAAAAACAGCGATAAGCTTCGCGATGTAGAACTTTGCAATGAGCTTCGCACTAAGCTTCTTTCGGATAATCTGCGAAATTTGTTTACCGCAAATATGAAGACAAAAAAACCCACCATAAATATCGGCGGAGACCACTCCATAGCCATTGCGACCATTAGTGCATCGTTGGAAAAACACGGTTCCGCACTCAAGGTCATTTGGTTTGACGCACACGGGGACATCAATACCCGCAAAACATCGCCCAGCGGAAATTATCATGGAATGCCTCTTGCGTTTTTAACAGGTTTAGAAAGCGACTACGATTTGTTTCCATTCTTGTTTTGGGTCCCCGACCTCAAATTTGAAAACATTCTTTATTTGGGTATCCGCGATTTGGACGATGGAGAGAAGGCGGTTCTCAAAGAAAAGAAAATCAAGTTTATCCGGTGTAAAGAAATCAATGAAAACCCAAAAGAAACCTATGCGAAAATCAAAGAATTCGTGGGAAAAGACCCACTGCATTTTTCATTTGATGTGGATGGTCTAGACCCGGAAGAAATGTCGAGCACGGGGACAACCGCGCCAAATGGTGTTAAAACAAAAGTGATGAAACCCATTGTTGACAAAATAATGAAGAATCTGAACGTGGTGGGTATGGACATCACAGAATTCAATTTGGAATTGGGAGAACAAGAGAAGTCGATGAAAAATTTTACAAAATTGTTCAAAAAATATTTGTAGAAAAACCTATGACCCTTCACTTAACACATAAACTTATTAAACATATGGATAATAAGTTAAAAAAACATTACTGATATAAATGGAGGGGGTTGGAGGGGGCATAAGAGAAGTAAAGCTTCACTGAATCCGTAGGTTCCCCTACTTAACACATAATATAAAGGGAGGGGGTCGTAGGGGGAACCGTAGGTTCCCCTACTTAGAACTCGCACATCATATCAAAAACATTTACTGCAACTTCCTTGTTCGCCATCGCATACTCAGATACGGTGCGTTCAAAGAAATTGGATTTGCTCTCCAAACTAATGAGTTCCATAAAGTCAAATGGATTAGCACTACCATAAATCTTATCAATTCCTACTTGCAAACAAAGACGGTCTCCCACAAACTCAATATACTGGGTCATCAGTTTCGCGTTCATCCCAATTAACCGGCACGGCAACGACTCGGTAATGAATTCCTTTTCAATCTCCACCGCCTCTTTCACAATTTCCACAATCTTGGACTTCTCTATTTTCTCATGGAGTTTGGAGTATAAAAGAACTGCAAATTCAGAATGCAGTGCCTCGTCTCTACTAATAAACTCATTGGAAAGAGTTAGACCCGGCATAATTCCGCGCTTCTTGATCCAGTAAATCGCTGCGAAACTACTGCTGAAGAAAATGCCTTCTACGCAGGCAAACGCGACCAAACGTGTAGGAAAGGTTTCGTTGCTTGCCTCGTATCCAATCCACCGCCTTGCCCAGTCGGCTTTCTTCTTGATGGAAGGGCACGTCTCGATTGCATTGAACAACTTATGTTTTTGAGCCTTATCTTTAATATAGGTTTCAATTAAAACACTGTACATCTCGGAATGGATGTTTTCCATTGCAATCTGGAACCCGTAGAACGCGCGGGCTTCTGAGAGTTGAACATCGGCCATAAATCGCGTTGCCAAATTCTCCATCACAATTCCGTCGCTCGCTGCAAAAAATGCAAGAACCATCGAGATAAAATACTGCTCATCCGACGTAAGCTTTGCCCAGTCACCCAAATCCTTGGACAAATCAATTTCCTCGACGCGCCAAAAACAATCTACCTGCTTCTTGTACATCTTCCAGATGTCTTCGTCTTGGATTGGGAACATCACGTAGCGAGAGGTGTCTTCTTTCAAAAGGGGGTCTGTCATTTCCTAAATAATATACTACGGTAGATTTTATATTATTTGAATAAACCATTAAGATTAATATAACTTAATTATATAATGAATCCATTATTGCAAATAATTTTGGGTTATGTTTTAGCAGATTTTATTGTTGGAATTATTCATTGGTTTGAAGATACATATCTGGATTATGATATTAACATTCCTTTTTTTGATGAAATTGCAAAAGCAAATGAACTACACCATTATTTTCCTAGAACAATTGTTGGGAAATCGTATTTTGAAAATATTGAAACAAATCTCATACTTACTTTTGTAATTTTTGTAATTTTTGTAATTTTTTTCTCAAAATCTTTATTGGCATATCCATTTTTTTACGCATCTCTTTTTCTTTTTGGACTATTCTCGAATATAATTCATAAATGGTCGCATATGAGAGAATGTGAATTACCGGGATTAATTGTATTTTTACAAAATACTGGATTTTTTTGTGGCCACCAAATGCATCGAATGCATCATTCCGAAAATAACTCTTTAAATTATTGTGTTATTTCGTCCTATTTTAATTTTATTCTTAATAATATTGGGTTTTGGAGATTTCTTGAAAATAGTATTTATTTTATTACGGGTATACAACCAAATAGAAAGGGTAAATTTGACGATTATAAAGAAATTCATACTTATATTCATGAAAATGCAAAAATGGAATGTCCAGACGTTCCAACACAAAATGAAATTAATACACTTATGCAAACATTGGATGAATATATGATTAAAAAAAGACGTCGTTTGGAATAAAAAATTCTTGTGAGGCTATATTTTATTCCAAACGATGATTCGAACCAAAGTAGATACATCCAACATTGATGCAAAGATGTTTCACAAAATGCTTTTTATTTTCAATTGTGTAGAGAAAGGATGGAATGTGAAGAAACGCGACGGCAAATACATTTTCCAAAAATCCCACGACGGGAAGAGAGAAGTTTTTATGGAAGATTATTTAGAGAAATTCATTGCCGAGAATTCATCCCTTTAAAGGGAACCAAGGTTCCCTTTTGAACCTTCCCATTTTTGCTTTGCTTATACCTTCCCTTTAAAGGGAACTCGTCAGATTTACACCTTATAATCCCATAGTAAGGGAAGGGGTCATAGGGGAAACCGTAGGTTTCCCTATTTCATTCATGATTCTCTCAAACTGTTTTCCAATTTCCTTTTCCAAATCTGGCAATCTGGTGTACAACATCGGATTCCTGCCATTCTCATATTTATTGGGGTTAAACTTAATAACTATGGTTTTATCGTCTTCTTCAGACACATTTGTGTTATAAAAAACAATATTGAGTGTGAATCCATTAATTTGGATTTGACTTACACCAGGTCCGTGCACAAATCCGTCAAACTTGGAATCAATGTATTTTTGGATAACGTCGTCTTTTGATTTGTACACAGTTTGCAGAGAGAGTGGGTCCAAAGGGAATAATTTCACGTAACAATGCGTGCAATAACCTTTGAATCTGGATAAAACGTTTTTTCCAGAACATTTTGTGCATCCTTTAACCACCTGATAAGCTTGTAATCCCGGTTCCAAACTCCTCGTATTTTTTGAACCATCCTCTTTGTGCAAAGAACAGAAAAGTGGTTTTCCAAAACAAAATCCATAAACTGCCGGGTTTCTACAAGTGTCTTTTT
>Ga0214919_10008551_pt1 | contig 13440 bp, 20 predicted proteins | sample LL1503_MetaG_FD_177994 | JGI IMG/M metagenome (GOLD analysis project Ga0214919, IMG submission 177994) | Freshwater microbial communities from Lake Lanier, Atlanta, Georgia, United States - LL-1503 | ecosystem: Environmental > Aquatic > Freshwater > Lake | place: USA: Georgia | collected...
GTGCCGATGAGGCCTTATCAATCTTGAAGTTTGCTCCACAGGCTGCAGGTGCCGATGTGTACACACTTCTTAACAGCGCCGTTGCTAATGCAAAGGCCAAGAACCCAGCTATCCGCGATGCCTCCGAGCTCTGGGTAGTTGAAGCGTTAGTTGATGAGGGCCGCACAATGAAGCGCTTTCGTCCACGTGCTCAAGGTCGCGGTTTCCGCATCTTGAAGCGTTCATCCCATATCTCGGTTGCAGTAAGTGATGTTAAAGCTGCATCTAAAAATATGAATACCAGAAAAACTAGCGTGAAGGGAGCGAGCAACTAATGGGTCAAAAAGTAAACCCACACGGCTTCCGTCTTGGCATTACAACTGAATTTAAATCACGTTGGTATGCAGACAAGTTGTACAAGGATTACGTCAAGGAAGATGTCGAAATCCGTCGCATGATGCAGAAGGGTATGGAGCGCGCAGGCGTATCTCGAATTGAAATCGAGCGCACACGTGATCGTGTCCGCATCGATCTTTTCACTGCACGTCCAGGAATTGTTATTGGTCGTCGTGGCCAAGAGGCAGATATCTTGCGTCAGCGTCTTGAGAAGTTAACTGGCAAGCAGGTTCAGTTAAATATTCTAGAGGTTAAGAACCCAGAGATTGATGCTCAACTTGTTGCACAGGGAATCGCCGAGCAGTTAGCTGCCCGTGTCTCTTTCCGTCGCGCAATGAAGAAGTCAATGCAATCGGCGATGAAGGCCGGTGCTCAAGGTATTCGTGTTCAGTGTGGTGGTCGTCTTGGTGGGGCTGAAATGTCTCGCTCAGAGTTCTATCGCGAAGGTCGCGTCCCATTGCACACACTTCGTGCCGATATCGATTACGGATTCTACGAAGCGGCAACAACATTTGGTCGCTTAGGTGTAAAGGTCTGGATCTATAAGGGTGAAATTATTGGTTCACGTGCAGAGCGTGCAGCAACAGCATTAGCTGAAGCTCGCGCACCAAAGCCAGAGCGTCGCGGACCACGTGCTCCACGTCCGGCTCGTGGTGAAGTAACTATTACTAAGCCAGCAGCGGCAGTCGAAGGAGCTAACTAATATGTTAATTCCACGTCGCGTTAAGCACCGCAAGCAGCACCACCCTTCCCGAAGTGGGGCTACAAAGGGCGGAAGCGCAGTTGCATTCGGCGATTACGGTATTCAAGCTCTCGAGCCTGCATACGTTACTAACCGTCAAATCGAAGCTGCTCGTATCGCAATGACTCGTTATATCAAGCGTGGTGGAAAGGTTTGGATCAATATCTATCCAGATCGTCCAATCACAAAGAAGCCAGCTGAAACTCGTATGGGTTCAGGTAAGGGTTCACCGGAGTGGTGGATTGCAAACGTAAAGCCAGGTCGCGTGATGTTTGAAATCTCAGGCGTAACTGAAGCTATCGCTAATGAAGCGATGCGTCTTGCAATACATAAACTTCCAATGAAATGTCGTGTTGTGAAGCGTGAGGAGGCATAAGTGGCTAATACAACTATTACTACTGAAGAGCTGCGCCAATTATCAGCCGAGGAGTTAACTGGAAAGGTGCGCGAGATGAAGGAAGAGCTATTCAACCTTCGTTTCCAAGCAGCTACTGGTCAGCTTGAATCACATGGCCGTTTAAGTGCCGTACGCAAAGAGATTGCGCGCGTCTACACAATTATTCGCGAGCGCGAACTAGGAATCGGGGGAGCTGCCTAATGGATACAGCTAATGAAGATCGCGGATTCCGCAAGATTCGTGAAGGCGTTGTTGTGAGTGACAAGATGGATAAGACCATCACAGTTGAGGTATCAAATCGTGTAAAGCACGGTATGTACTCAAAGGTTCTCTCACGTTCACACAAGTTAAAGGCACATGACGAGGCAAACACTGCCGGCATGGGCGATCGTGTACTCATCATGGAAACTCGACCACTCTCGGCGACAAAGCGCTGGCGTTTAGTTGAGATTCTCGAGAAGGCTAAGTAAGGGCTGGTGGATAAGAAATGATTCAACAAGAGTCGCGCCTACGCGTTGCGGATAACACTGGAGCTAAAGAGCTTCTCTGTATCCGTGTGCTCGGTGGATCCAAGCGCCGTTATGCCGGTATCGGAGACATCATCGTATGTTCGGTCAAGGATGCAATCCCTGGCGGACAGGTCAAGAAGGGTGAGGTCGTTAAGGCCGTCATCGTTCGTACAGTTAAAGAGCGTCGTCGTCCAGATGGCTCTTACATCAAATTTGACGAAAATGCTGCAGTGATCTTGAAGGCTGATGGCGAACCACGTGGAACCCGTATCTTCGGACCAGTTGCACGCGAACTTCGCGATAAAAAGTTTATGAAGATCATCTCGCTAGCTCCGGAGGTGTTATAAAAAATGGCAAAGATAAAGAAAGATGACACTGTTCTAGTTATCGCCGGTAAAGATAAGGGCGTAACTGGAAAAGTTCTATCCGTTGACGGGGATCGCATCCTCATCGAAGGTGTCAACCGCCAAAAGCGTCACACTAAAGAGTCAACTGGAGATCGCGGCGTAAAAGTAGGCGGAATCATCACCGTTGAAGCTGCAATTCATATTTCAAATGTCATGGTCGCAGATTCAGATGGCAAGGCATCACGCCTTGGCGTTCGTAAAGACGACGAAGGCAAAAATGTTCGCATCTCACGTCGCACCGGAAAGGATATCTAATGTCAACAGAGTTAGATGTACGCCTAAAGGCTAAGTACAAGAGCGCAATCGCTCCTGCACTTAAAACCCAATTCGGATACAAGAATGTGATGCAGATTCCAAACCTGACCAAGATTGTGGTCAACATGGGTGTTGGCGATGCCGCCCGTGATTCAAAGCTCATTGAAGGTGCAATCCGCGACTTAGCAACTATCACTGGTCAAAAGCCACAGGTTACTAAGTCACGTAAATCAATTGCACAGTTCAAGCTTCGTGAAGGTCAGCCAATCGGTGCGCACGTAACAATGCGTGGAGATCGTATGTGGGAGTTTGCAGATCGCTTGCTCTCCATCTCACTTCCACGTATCCGTGACTTCCGCGGTCTTTCCCCAAAGCAGTTTGATGGCAAAGGAAACTACACATTCGGTCTTACCGAGCAGGTTGTGTTTCCAGAGATCGAACAGGACAAGATTGATCGTCCACGCGGTATGGATATCACCTTCGTTACTACAGCTAAGAACGATGCAGAAGGCCACGCGCTATTAAAGGCACTTGGTTTTCCATTCAAGGAGGCATAAGAGATGGCAAAAACATCACTAATCGTAAAGGCTGCGCGCAAGCCAAAGTTCAAGGTTCGCGGCTACACCCGATGCAGTCGTTGTGGTCGTCCACACGCTGTCTACCAAAAGTTTGGAATTTGTCGCGTGTGCTTCCGTGAAATGGCGCACCGTGGTGAACTTCCTGGCATCACCAAGGCATCTTGGTAACCCGAGCTCCACTCAACTAACTACAACGAAATAGGTCCCATAAGGAAACCAGTTCGAGAAAGGCCACGAGGCCACGTATGACAATGACAGATCCGATCGCAGACATGTTGACTCGTCTGCGCAACGCAAACTCTGCCTACCATGATTCGGTTTCAATGCCGTCTTCATCGGTCAAGGTACGAATTGCAGCGATCCTTCAACAAGAGGGATACATCGCTACATATCGCGTTGAAGAGACCGACAATGGAGTAGGTAAGAACCTAGTTCTTGACCTCAAGTTTGGCGCAAACCGTGAGCGTTCAATCGCTGGTTTACGTCGTGTAAGCAAGCCAGGACTTCGCGTATACGCAAAGTCAACATCTCTGCCAAAAGTACTTGGTGGTTTAGGCGTTGCAATTATTTCAACCTCATCTGGATTGCTTACTGATAAGCAGGCCAATAAGCAGGGCGTAGGCGGAGAAGTTCTCGCCTATGTGTGGTGATCGCTAATGTCGCGTATCGGTCGTATGCCAATCGCCGTCCCTAGTGGCGTCGAAATCACTATTGCTGGCCAGAGCGTTTCAGTAAAGGGCCCTAAGGGTGCTCTTTCACTTAACGTTGCAGAGCCAATTCAAGTTTCACAGACAGAGGGTGTTATCACCGTTGCACGTCCTAATGAAGAGCGTTTAACTCGCGCACTTCACGGCCTATCTCGCACATTAGTTGCGAACATGGTCGAAGGCGTTACAACTGGATACTCAACAACTATTGAAATTGTTGGTGTTGGTTATCGTGTTGCTGAGAAGGGTAAGAACCTTGAGTTCCAACTCGGATACAGCCACAACATTGATTTTCCTGCACCAGATGGAATCTCATTCAAAGTTGAGTCACCAACTAAGTTCCAGATCATCGGAATTGATAAGCAGAAGGTTGGCGAAGTTGCTGCCAAGGTAAAGAAGCTTCGTAAGGCCGATCCTTATAAGGGCAAGGGCTTACGTATCTCAGGCGAAGTTGTTCGCCGCAAGCAAGGAAAGACGGGTAAGAAGTAATGGCTATTGGAGTAAAGGTCCGCAAAGGCTCGGCAACAAATGCCCGTGCCCGTCGTGCTTTCCGAGTTCGCAAAAAGGTCTCGGGAACACCAGCACGTCCACGCTTAGTCGTCTCACGCTCGTCACGTCACTTGTTCGTTCAAGTTATCGATGACACACAAGGCAAGACACTTGCCTTCGCCTCAACCATGGAGGCAGATTTCCGTATCGACAAGGCTGACAAGAGTGCTAAAGCAAAGGCGATTGGTGCATTAATTGCAACGCGCGCTAAATCTGCTGGTATCTCAACTGTCGTCTTTGATCGTGCCGGTAATAAGTATCACGGTCGCATTGCAGCAGTTGCTGACAGTGCGCGAGAGAATGGATTGGAGTTCTAATGGTCGCTAATCCAACTACTACAGCCCCTGGCGGAAATGATCGCCCAGGTGCTGGTAAAGGTAAAGGCGAACGCCGCGAACGCCGCGATGATCGCGAAAAAGAGAAGAACCCATTCATGGAGCGCGTTGTATTCATTAACCGCGTATCTAAAGTTGTAAAAGGTGGACGTCGTTTCTCATTCACAGCCCTAGTTGTTGTCGGTGACGGCAATGGCCAGGTCGGTATTGGTTACGGAAAGTCCAAGGAAGTTCCACAAGCGATTGCAAAGGCAGTTGAAGAGGCTAAGAAATCCTTCTTCACTGTTCCACGTATCCAAGGAACTCTTCCTCACTCAGTACAAGGTGAAACTGCAGCCGGCGTAGTTCTTCTTCGCCCAGCTAGCCCGGGTACCGGAGTTATTGCCGGAGGTCCAGTGCGTGCAGTTCTTGAGTGTGCAGGCATCACAGATGTATTGACCAAGTCACTTGGATCTAACAATGCAATCAACATGGTTCACGCCACTGTTGCAGCATTGAAGATGCTTGAGAGTCCAGCACAGATCGCTGCCAGACGTGGTCTTCCATTAGAAGATGTTGCACCAGCTGCAATTATCCGCGCTTCACAGATCACGGTAGGTGTCTAATGCCACGTTTAAAAGTCACTCAGATTCGCTCGAAGGTTGGAAACAAGCCAGAGCAACGCGACACTCTTCGTTCATTGGGCCTCAAGCGCATTAACGATGTGGTTGTTCAAGAAGATCGTCCAGAGATTCGTGGCATGGTTTACGCCGTTCGCCACCTGATTAAGGTTGAGGAGGTTGAATAAGAATGACACTAAAACTTCATCATCTTCGTCCAGCCCCTGGTGCCAAAAAAGCTAAGACTCGTAAGGGTCGCGGTGAGGCATCAAAGGGTAAGACAGCAGGTCGTGGTGGCAAAGGAACTCGTGCCCGTAACCAGGTTCGTGCAGGTTTCGAAGGTGGTCAACTACCTCTCGTTATGCGCTTGCCTAAGCTTCGTGGTTTCAAGAACCCAGCTCGAATTGAGTATCAAGCAGTCAACGTCTCAACTATTAACGCGCTATTTCCAAAGGGTGGCGATGTAAGCGTTGCAGATCTGATTGCAAAGGGTGCAGTACGTGACTCTCTTCCAGTGAAGGTGCTTGGCAATGGCGATATCGATGTGAAGGTCAACGTCACAGCTCATGCCTTCTCATCAACTGCCGTAGATAAGATCACTGCCGCCGGTGGCAAAACCGCCGTTCTTTAATCGAGCCGACATTTAGTAAGAATGAAATAGGGGAGAAGATCAATGCTTTCAGCGTTTGGTATGGCCTTTAGGACACCTGATCTACGTAAGAAGATCTTCTTCACTCTTTCAATTATGGCGCTCTTCCGCTTTGGTTCAGTTGTTCCAACTCCTGGAGTCTCCTATGGCAACGTTCAAGAGTGTCTCAAGACCGTTCAATCAGGTGGGCTTTTTGGGCTCATTAACCTATTTAGCGGTGGCGCATTAATTAAGCTCTCAGTTTTTGCCCTTGGAATCATGCCCTACATTACGAGCTCAATCATTATTCAACTTCTTACCGTCGTAATCCCTCGCTTTGAAACTCTCAAGCAAGAGGGACAGTCAGGAACTGCAAAGCTCACTCAGTACACACGCTATTTAACTATTGGTCTTGCAATTTTGCAGTCAACAGGCTTGGTAGCAGTTGCTCGTACGCCTGGCCGATTAATCTCCGGCTGTTCTCTTGCAATAATCCCAGATACATCATGGCAGCGAATTGTCACAATGATCTTTGTAATGACCGCTGGAACATCAGTGATCATGTGGCTTGGTGAGCTCATTACTGACCGTGGTGTCGGTAACGGTATGTCTATCTTGATCTTTACATCTATCGCTGCAGGCTTTCCAAGCCAGCTTTGGTCTATCAAACTTCAAAAGGGCTTGTTTGCATTCTCATTTGTAATGGCAGTCGGTGTCTTAGTCGTTGCAGCTGTTGTATTCGTAGAGCAGGCACAGCGCCGTATTCCTGTGCAGTATGCAAAGCGTATGGTTGGACGTCAGTCATATGGTGGAACAAGTACCTATATTCCAATTAAAGTGAACCAGGCCGGTGTTATTCCAGTTATTTTCGCCTCATCACTCCTCTATATTCCTTCGCTGATTGTTAACTTTACAAATAGCCAAGCGGCATGGGCAGTATGGATTAGCCGTAACTTTGTTAAGGGTGATCACCCAATTTACATTCTTTCATATGCCTTACTTATTATTTTCTTTACTTACTTCTATGTGGCAATTACCTTCAACCCAGATGAGGTTGCAGATAATATGAAGAAGTACGGTGGATTTATCCCTGGTATCCGTGCGGGACGTCCAACTTCTGAGTATTTACAGTATGTGCTCTCACGTATTACAGCGCCTGGATCGCTATACCTTGCATTGGTTGCCGTTATTCCAATCGGTGCCCTCATACTCTTTGGTGCAAGCCAGAACTTCCCGTTCGGTGGAACTGCGATCTTGATCGTCGTTGGTGTTGGCCTTGATACTGCCAAGCAGATTGAGTCACAGTTGCAGCAGCGTTCCTATGAGGGATTCCTTAAGTAATGCGCCTTGTCCTGGTAGGTCCACCAGGTGCTGGTAAAGGAACGCAGGCACAATTCCTAGCTGCGCATTATGCGATACCACATATTTCAACGGGAGATATTTTCCGCGCTAATTTAAAGGCTGGAACTCCTCTTGGCGTGCAAGCTCAAAGTTTTATGGATCGTGGTGAATTAGTTGCAGATTCAGTGACAAATGAGATGGTTAAAGATCGCTTAACGCATGATGATGCTACCAACGGTTTTCTCCTTGATGGCTTTCCTCGCAACGTTGCACAGGCCGAGGTCTTGCGCGCACACTTAGCTGAAAAGGGCACACCACTTGTGGCAGTCCTTGAACTGTCAATTGATAACGCCGAGATAGTTTCCAGGCTCTCCAGCCGTCGAACATGCAAGGATTGTTTTCAACCATCAGTTGGCGTAGATAAATGTCCAAACTGCGGCGGAGATGTTTATCAGCGCGAGGATGATAAAGAAGAGGTAATCGCTCGTCGCCTTGAAGTCTACGAAGAGCAGACTGCTCCAATAATCTCTTTCTATCGCAATGAAGCTCTACTCATTACAGTGAGTGCAACAGGAAGCGTTGAGGAGATAACACAGCGCGCGATCTCAGCTCTCAGCCATGTTTCATAAAGGAATGTAGCTAATGGCAATTCAGATTAAAACCCTTGAACAGCTAAGGATTATGCGCCGTGCCGGCTTAGTTGTTGCACAGATTCATGGTGCGATTCGTGAGGCCATAAAGCCTGGAATGACGACCGATGCACTCGATGTAATCGCTGCAGCGGTTATTAAGCGCGCTGGAGCAACATCAAACTTTTTAAACTACCACGGCTTTCCAGCAGTGATCTGCGTATCGGTCAATGATGAGATTGTGCATGGAATTCCAGGATCTCGAATTATCAATGACGGTGATGTTGTATCTATTGATTGCGGTGCAATCATTGATGGTTGGCATGGTGATGCAGCCTTTTCAATCGGTGTTGGAGCAGTGAGCACCGATGATCAAAAACTCATGGATGTCTGTGAAGAGTCAATGTGGCGTGGGATTGCCGCCGGTAAAAACGGCGCCAAATTAACTGATATTGGTTATGCAGTTGAGCAGTACACAAATTCACAAGGTAAGTATGGAATCTTGCGTGAATATGGTGGACATGGAATTGGCACAGAGATGCATCAAGAGCCCCATGTTTTAAACTTTGGTAAGGCAGGCCAAGGCCCAGAGATTGTCCCCGGTTTAGTTTTAGCAATTGAGCCTATGATTACGCGCGGATCAGAGCGCACCAAAGTATTGAGTGATGATTGGACCGTGGTCTCAGTTGATGGCTCTCGCGGTGCCCACTTCGAGCATTCCTATGCGATCTGTCCTGATGGCAAGCCATTTGTTCTCACCGCTTTGGATGGTGGCAAGGCTCAATTAGGGCGTTTAGGCCTAGAAATCTCGGATTCACTCTAAACGTTACCGCTCTGTGACATCCCGCAATGTATAAATCCTGCTCTTTTCTAGTAAATTTCTCCCAGCCCTCACCCTCGGGGGATTAAACGATGGAGAGATTCATGAAAAAAGTAGCACGCATCGGAGCTGCGCTTGCAGTTGCCGCATTATTGGCTAGCAGCGCAGGCGTTTCACAGGCCGCTATTAAGCCGGCCGTTAAAGCCAACATTGGCGATGACTGCACAGCGTTATCAATTGGCAAAACCGCTGCAGGTCGCGGAGTAGATGGTTCAGATTTAACCTGCCTGGTAGTTCAGACCGGCTCATATAAAGGAACTAATAAGTGGTGGTACAAAGATGTTAAGGCTCTAAAGAATATCGATTGGACTATCCCAGCAAACCCAGGTGGATACTCACTGACTGCCGATGCAATTGCAGATTCACTCAAAGCTGAAGGCCTCCTTGGATCAGCAGCCTCTGTCTATAAGCCAGGTGCAGGTGGAGCTGTAGGTCTTGCTGCATTCCAAGAGATTAAGGGAAAGCCAGAAGCGGCGATGGTTACAGGAATTGCGATGACTGGTGGTCTGTATTCAAACAAGTCGACGTTAAACCTACTAGCCTCAACACCAATTGCTAAGGTATTGCGTGAATACGACGGAATCGTTGTTCCAGCATCTTCTAAGTACCGCACCTTGAAGCAGTTGCTAGATGACTTAGTTGTAAAGCCAAATGCAGTCTCAATCGCAGGTGGTAGCAAGGGTGGAATCGATCATCAGGTAATCGGTCTTCTTACACAAAAAGCAGGAATCGATCCAACTAAGTTGAACTATGTTGTCTTCTCTGGTGGTCCAGAGGTTATTACCTCTCTACTGAGTAACTCAACACAGGTAGGTATTTCAGGTGCGCTAGATTTCGCTCCATACGTTGCATCTGGAAAGCTTCGCTACTTAGGTGTTTCCTCTGCTAAGGCACTTCCTGGAATAAAGGCTAAGACTTTCGTTTCACAGGGTTATGACCTTGTCTACGGAAACTGGCGTGGAATTATGGCTCCTGCTGATATTTCAGCGGCCGATCGCCTTAACTTCGTTAAGGTAATTGACATCATGCACGTATCTCCTTCATGGCAGGCCCAGATTGTAAAGAACAAATGGGATAACGAATTCGTCGCAGGTACAGCCTTCAAGGCATTCCTTGAAAAGCATATCCCTGAGATTAATGGAGTTATGAAGGGTCTTGGAATCTAATTGATTCTTCAAAAGATCTCTAAGCAAGGAAAGGGAGAGCTCGCATTTGCGGGCTCTCTCTTCTTGCTTGGTCTTTTTGTAGCGTGGGACACCTCGAAGATGGATATCCCACAAGGCTCATCGATTGTAAGTCCTCAAACGTTTCCATACATGGTCGCGGCATTTACTAGCCTGATTGGCCTTGGCTTAATTATTGATGTTCTGCGTGGCCGCCTAGGCACCCCCGATGGCGATGAACCAGGGGACCCATTTGTCCCAGCCAACTTTAAAACAATGGCAATTATTGCTACTGCGATTGCCCTGCACGTAATTTTACTTGAAATAACTGGATACGTTGTAGCTGCCACAGTGTGCTTCTTTGGAGTCTCATTTGGTTTTGGCTCCCGTAAGTACCTCAAGGATTTTGTAATTAGTTTAATTTTTGCACTTGTTGTGTACTTCTCATTTACAAAGGGCTTAAAAATCAATCTGCCCTCTGGTTTCTTTGAAGGGATTCTTGGAAATGGGAAGTAGTTTTGCAATGTTAATGGATGGTTTCCAAACTGCTTTTACTCCAACGAATTTAATGTTTGGCCTGCTTGGTACTTTTCTTGGAACGCTCGTTGGTGTTTTACCCGGTATTGGACCAGCCCTTGCTATCGGATTATTACTGCCAGTCTGTTTAACAGTTAATCCAACATCTGCATTGATTATGTTTGCCGCGATTTACTACGGCGCAATGTACGGTGGCTCGACCACTTCAATCTTGCTCAATACTCCGGGTGAAAGTGGTTCGGTCATTACCGCCCTTGAAGGCAATAAGATGGCAAAGGCTGGCCGAGCAGGTGCTGCCCTATCAACAGCTGCTATTGGCTCTTTCGTAGCTGGAACCATTGCAACTTTACTCCTTGCTTTTGGCGCCCCTGCAATGGCCGAGATCGCATTAACAATTCAGCCGGCGGGCTATTTAGCTCTCATTATTTTGGCCTTCACAACCGTTGGAACTTTGCTTGGGGCATCACGTATTCGGGGCCTTGTAGCTCTGGCAGTTGGATTAGTTATAGGGCTTGTTGGAGCAGATCTGCAATCTGGTGCACTTCGTTTAACCTTTGGAAATTTAAATGCTATTGATGGGATCGAGACGGTAACGGTAATTGTTGCAATCTTTGCACTGGGTGAAGCTCTCTATCTTGCAAGCCGACATCAAATGATTAAGGCTGAGGTTATTGAGATGAAGGGCAAGGCGTGGATGACGCGCGAAGATTTCAAACGCTCGTGGAAGCCTTGGTTACGCGGAACCGCGATTGGTTTCCCACTTGGAGTAATTCCTGCAGGTGGCTCTGAAGTTCCAACATTTTTATCCTACGGTGTTGAAAAAGCACTCTCTAAGAATAAAGATGAGTTTGGTAAAGGCGCTATTGAAGGTGTTGCAGGTCCTGAGGCTGCAAACAATGCAAATGCTGCAGGAGTTTTAGTTCCAATGTTGGCATTAGGTCTGCCAACATCTGCAACAGCGGCAGTTGTCTTGGTTGCATTTCAATCATTTAATATTCAACCCGGCCCGATGCTTTTCCAAACAAACCCTGAAGTAGTTTGGGGATTAATAGCATCGTTATTTATTGGCAACACATTACTTTTGGTTCTAAACCTCCCACTTATCCGTTTCTGGGTTCTGTTACTAAAGGTCCCTTCACATTATTTATATGCAGGTATCACAACCTTTGCCCTACTTGGAGCCTATGCACTCAATAACTCAACCTTTGATCTACAGGTAGCCCTTGCCGTTGGTGTTATCGGCTACTTGTTCCGTCGATTTGGAGTGCCAATTACACCGCTGATTATCGGTGTAATCCTTGGGCCTTTAGCTGAGCTTCAATTCAAGCGTGCGCTACAGATTAGCCAAGGAGATTGGCATATCTTGATCGCAGGGGGATTTCCTAAGGTTATTTATGCACTCTTGTTACTTGTCATTATTGGGCCGCTAGTGTGGAACCTCAAGAAAAAATTCGCAGTTAAAAAATAAGATATGTCTTCAGAAAGACTCTTACCTTGGGCAAAGCCACTACTGCTTTGCTCAACATTAACGCAGGCAACGATCTACGTTCTACGGCCAATGATTACTTATCGCGCTCTTGAGTTGGATGCTAATGCCGCCCAAGTTGGATTAATTGCCGCTGTCTATGCACTCTTTCCTATCCTACTTGCACTGCAATTTGGGCGATTAGTTGGGAAGTTGGGCGAAGGCAAATTTATTATTGCCGGAACTTTCACGATGATTCTTACCTCTGTGTTTTTGGTTTTTGCACATTCGTTATTACTACTTGCAATCGCAACCGCACTCTCGGGTATTGCCCATTTAGCCTGCATGATTGGTGGACAGACTATGGTCGCCCTTCGTGCACCCCGAGAAAACTATGATCGCTACTTTGGTTACTACACATTTAGTGCCTCTGTTGGGCATATGGCTGGCCCACTTCTTGCAACACTAGTTGCGGGCTCTGATGGATCATTACCCAAGTCAACTTCTAGTGCTTTTTTGCTGGGTGCCTTTTTATCTATTGCAGCCCTTGTCCCCGTATTAAAGTGGCGGCAAGAAAGGCCAACGGTAGAGGCTAAATCAAATGTTGATGGAACATTTTTGGCGACTATAAAGCTAGTACGCACCCCTGGAATATTAGCCGCAATCTATATTTCACTTGCGATTTCGGCAACGGCAGATGTGCTGGTGGTTTTCTTGCCTTTATATGGAAGTGAAAATAGGTTTTCACCGTATGCAGTTGGAATCATTTTGGCGCTGCGCGCCGGTACGACAATGCTTTCTCGTTTCTTTTTGGGCCGCTTAAGTGAACGGTTTACGACATATCAATTATTGCTCTGGAGCACACTTATTTCAGTGGCAGCATGTGCGGCTATGGCATTTGCAAAGACTCCAATTTCTTTAGCTGCAGTTGTCTTCATTGCAGGATTTTCATTAGGAATCGGACAGCCATTAACGATGTCATTGGTTTCGCAAAAAACTCAGGCCGATGAGAGAGCAATGGCAGTTTCTGCTCGCTTGCTAGGTAATCGTCTTGGCCAGTTCATAGTGCCGGCAGCGGCCGGATTGATCGCTGCAGCATCAGGTGCGGGAGCCGTCTTTATCGGCCTTGCGATCTTGCTCGGCAGCTCGGTTTTCAGCGTAAAACGCGAATAGGTGTGGTCCGAGTTACACCATTGTCATTCAAATAGCCCGATTTCCCTATTTCTGCCCCGCCCTCTAAACTACAACTTCGCTTGTTTCACGGCTTAACAGAGGATGTGGGTACAGATTGGCTAGCAAAGATGGCGCCATCGAAATGGAAGGCACCGTTTCTGAAGCTTTACC
>Ga0214919_10008552_pt1 | contig 13440 bp, 3 predicted proteins | sample LL1503_MetaG_FD_177994 | JGI IMG/M metagenome (GOLD analysis project Ga0214919, IMG submission 177994) | Freshwater microbial communities from Lake Lanier, Atlanta, Georgia, United States - LL-1503 | ecosystem: Environmental > Aquatic > Freshwater > Lake | place: USA: Georgia | collected 2015-03-15
TTACTTGGTGATTCAAAAGGTGAAGATATACCAGTAAAGTCTTTTATTTCACCTGCTCTTGCCTTCTTATATAATCCTTTTGGATCTCTTATTTCACAAGTTTCAAGATCTGCATCAATGAAGACTTCGATGAAATTTTCACCAATTATTTCTTTAGCTTGAGTTCGATTTTTTTCAAAAGGAGAGATGAATGAGCAGATTACAATAAGACCAGCTTCGTTCATAAGTTTACAAACTTCAGCAACACGTCTAATGTTTTCAATTCTATCTTCTTCTGAGAATCCTAATCCTTTATTAAGACCTAGACGAGTATTATCACCATCAAGAGTATAAGTGTGATAACCTTGTTCGTTAAGAATGGTTTCTAGTTGATTAGCGATTGTAGATTTTCCGGAACCTGAAAGTCCTGACATCCAGATGGTGCAAGATTTTTGGTTTTTAATTTTTTCTCTATCGGATTTAGAGATTTTAAAATTATGTTGTATTATATCCATATGAAATATATGGATTTTTTAAGTATTTGTTTAGTTATGTGACATTAACTACTAGGCCATTTACTATTCTTATAGATGTTGGATTTGTACAATTTCCTGTCCATCCACAACATATTACATTCCCTGGAAGTCCGGGTCTATAATCAGTCGATATCGCACCAACTACCAGTAGACATTGAGTAGCCATAACTCCTGATGCTCCCAGGCCACAAAATGATATATTTTGACCACCAAAAATTGAAGACAGTATGTTGGTCGATATGGAATCGCACAATTTATTGCAACATCCACCTATTATAGCATTTAGTCTTGCTTTGGAGGTAAATTTATCAGTATAATAATCACCACAGACTCTATTAAAGCAACCACCTAATATAATTGAGTTATAATTACTAGGTTCGGTTGTATAATGAAAGACTCCGACTTTTGCATATGTTCCCCTAGATAGAATTGAATTCTGTCTTCCACCTATAATTGCTGATGCGTTATTATTAACAATTTTATTGCAAAAGCCACCAGATAAAACAGTGCTAATATTTCCATTACTAATATTACAACAACCACCAATTGTCACAGAACTTTGCTCATGATATAGATCACTACCTGGATTATCACCATATATGTAGAATCCTGGAGTTAGTCCAGATTGAGATGATAGTGACGATTTATTATAACTACCGGATATGTTTATACTGTGTGCGAAATTACTATTACAGTATCCACCAATTGATAAAAAACTTGAGCAGTTGTATTCTCCACCTATTATAGACGAAAAGTGCGGGCAAGTCATTAAATTGGTGCTCGCCGTGCCGTTAAAGCATGCTGTATTTTGACGACCACCTATGATTGCTGTTGTGAAACAGGTCGATCTTGGAGTTCCACCAATAACTCTACAAATTTGATTTGTTAATGAACAATTTTTATATCCTCCTATAATTGAAGAATATGAAGATTTTAAATAACTACACTGAGCTCCTATAATTGAGGAATATTTTAAAGTCCCGATTGGTACTAGGACCCCACTTATAGAGTTATAACGACCTCCTATTATTGTACCATAACTAATACCTGTTGATTGTGTATCAATTGTGGATCGATTGGAACTAATTATTGATGAATGTAATACAGGACCGGAAATTATACTACATACACCACTTATTATTTGATTTTTTGTAGCATATGTCTCGGTATAGGTATTACTAATTCGATTATTACAACCACTGACTATAGAATTAAAAGTCGAAGCAGATCTACAAATGGAAATTCGATTATTACAACCACCTACTATACTATTATAACCCTTTGAGCTAGTGGTAAATGTGCAGCATTTTGTTATACAATTACAACTACCTCCTAGAATAGAGTTAAAATTTGACATTGGTGTTTGGTCTTCACCGTTAAGGCCACATCTTGATGAAATACAACTACAATAAGATGACATTATTGAGTTAAAACAATTTGCATGGTATAACCTTAGTAAATTACATTTACCTCCAGATATAGAATTAAAATAGTTACATCCATGATAGACATCTCCAGAATTAAATATGGTATTGTTAAGACCGGATATTAAATTAAATCTTGAAGCGTTAATGTAACTTCCATTGCATATAGTATTCATACAACCACCGATTGATAAATTATAGGATGAGTTATAGGAATAATAACCAGTGATACAATTAGAAATACCACCAATCATACTACTATCAAAGTTTTTACCATAAATAAGATTACTAACTCCACCTATTATTGATGACCTATAACTACTATTTATACAGTTATAACTACCTCCAGATATTACTGATCCACAAGATTTTCCTACAGTAGACAAAATAGTATTACAACATCCACCTACTACTAAAGATTGGTTATCTTTAGAATTGGTATTGACTTTAGATGAGTAAGATGTGTTATAAACCGATCTTATACTTCCGAATCCATTTACTGTATTCTGATTTGCGGTATCATTCAATATAAAACTACTACTAGATGTTATTCCTGTTCCACATCCCCAGACCATTTGACAATTATTTATTGCTGTAGTAGCAGAGATAGGCACTGTTGATTGTAATATTATACAACTAGCATTTTGAGTAATACTAATACCAGTACCTGGTAGTAAGCTCTTAAAAGTTAACTTACCTGATTGTGAACCACCACCCATTCCTGCGAAAATATTAGCCATATCTAAAATTATATATTATTAAGTAGTTGTTACAAATCCATTTCTAACAATAAAAGATCCTAGGAGATTGTTTGAGAAAGTTCCAGTTCTGCCATATTGTGAACCGCTGGTTGGTCTAATACGGTCTCTAAATCTGAAATTTGGAACCATTAGAGTGTTGGAATAACTTAGACACAATTGGCATCCAGCAATTATAACTGAATTGCAAACTCCTGGACTTATACAATTTAAGTATCCACCAAGTATAACGGAGTTATCAACTTCACCCATACAGCTAAGATTACTTGATATCATTACAGAGTTAACAACGTCGGGGTTCATACATTGATATCGTCCTCCCATAATAGAACTATTATAACTTCTATCACAAATTATATTATAAATTCCTGATAAAATCACATTTCTTTTTGAGCGCCCAATCATTCGATTATAACAACCACCTATTATTACAGAGTCCTCATTATTTCTACCAGATCCATTGGTTACATCTATAAGATTAGATGATCCTCCTACTATTGAGCTATTACAAACTATTGATCCATTGGAGGTACGAATACAGTTCTCACATCCACTTATAATTGTTGATGAACATATATATCCACAAATTGTTGAAGTATTAGATGAAATTATCGCTGAGGATCGAATTGTTCCACCCATATTATTATAACGTCCACCTACTATTGAAGAGTCTAAAGCACCTAATGATTTATTAAAATTACCGCCTAATATATTTGTATTACATGAAGATTGTATCTGATTACCACCACCACTCAAAATAACAGAAGAATAAGAATATTCTATGGATGGATTAGCAATATACGGAAAACAGTCAGTAGATATTATTGAGGAATAGCTACTATTAAAAATTGTGGCACATTTTGATGATATTATAGATGATCCCTTATTCTTTCCTGATCCACTTGATGATATTAATGATCGATAACCACCTATAATTGTTGAATTATCTGTTTCTGGTATATTTTCATTTGAATTTCTATACTTACAAATATAATTATAGGATCCACCTAAAATAGATGAGTTACAAGTATCATTTAATAAATTATTAGAACCCGATATTATCAATGAGTTTTCAGTTCCATAAGTTGCATATGGTGTTACTGATCCACCTTTTATAGAGTTAGATCTACCAGATAGTAATAAATTATTTTCTGTTAAATTTCCATTAACATTATAGTGTGATATACGATTTCTAAATCCGGATACTATACCATTATGTCGAGTATTATAAGCGTTACAAAAATTAATTTTTGGCGATTTATAGTAATAGAATCCAAAACAGGAACACATAGATGAGAATATTAAGTTATTATAAGCCGGAGAAATTGACCCAGGATTACTAATAAGTTTATTATAAATACCTCCAACAATTATATTGTGATATCCAGAAGTTGCACAAGCTCTCATATCATTCTTTATACCCGATATAATAGTGCTATTGTTTGTGTTTAGTCCTAAAGAACTACATCTAGTTCCTACTATTGTAGAGGCATTCGAACTAACTTTTGAACATTTTGATGTTATAATCGAAGAATTATAGTTATTTATATCGTTTGTAAGAGAGTAAGGGCTACTACAACCACCAATTATAGAATTACATCCTCCTATTATTATATTAGATTTACCATACGATGTAATACAATTATAACACCCAGTAACTATTAAATTGCTATTTGAGGGTTGATAAACTTTAGAGCAATATGAACTAAATATAGGAGCTCCAGTTATAGCAGTATAGTTTGTTCTTGTATCGACACAAAATAGATTTGATGTTATTCCTGCTCCTGTTCCATATGCAATTTCTCTTAGTGGTAGAGATATTGGTGTTGATACAACATTTGAAGATATGGTTATACCATTAGGACCATCAGTTAATGTTATAGATGAGTCTCCATTTATTATACTTCTAAATTTTAATTTACCTGATTGAGAACCACTTCCCATTTCAGTAAAAACTGGAAATAAACCACTTCCTAGAATTAGTAAATCAAATATTTCAAAAATCATATCTATTTATATAATATTTTAACAAGTTCCTATACAAGTTATTATTCCATTAACAGCTATTATTCTACAAATACAAGATCCGATACCAACTGAACAAAGAGCTAACCCATTACATTTTGTCGACCCAATTGATGTCATTACCGACATACTTCCAAATATTTTGACTATGTTTGTACAAACTAAATTACTTGATGATAAAGTCGCACCACTAATTGATACCAATGCTGAATTACATATACGAGAAGAATTGCTAACTATATTAGCTTTTTGAGAATTAATAATTACACTCATTGATGCACAACAAATACTAGAACATTGAGAACCAATTATGGCAGATGTGCAAGAATAAGTTTTTATACAAGAACAACAGGATGCGGTTATATTTGAATGTCTTGTATCACTTACACCAAAACTATCAGTCATACATGATAAGTTACTTCCAACTATAGAATTTGCACATCCAGAGTTATAGATAGTATTAGAAAAACCACCTACTATTGCATTGTATCTTGACTGATCATCACCAATTACATTTTTAGTAATACAGTTACTACAAAGACCTATTATTACATTATTTTGAGATCCACTAATATTATTCTCACTTCTACCAATTATTACAGAATTATTGGACCATCCATCACCTGATATGATATTTGCAAAACTACCAATTATCACACTAGATACTTGTCCGATATAATTTCCACCGAACCCCCCTGCTCCTACTATACAATTTGCTCGATTGCCAATTATAGAATTATAATCACCATATGTAATAGAATTACTGACCCCATTTAAAATAACTCCATACTTCGTACTTATTAAACTACTACCGAATCCATTCACAATAGTACTATTACATACAGTACTATATGGTGAATCTAATAATAATCCAATATTATTTTTATAATAAATTTTATTACTTCTTCCATTTATTATCGAATTTGTTTTGTGTAAACTATTTACACCATTATATAAACCAGCATCAATTTTATTAGCACTACCGTTAATTATTGTAGAATATATACCACCACATAATTTATTGCCATTTCCATTTAGTATGGAACTTCCGATAGAATTTCTAAGACAAATCCAATTAGATTCTCCATTAATTATTACTGCTTTCAAACATGAATAATCTCTATTAGAATTTATTATTTTATTACTAAGTCCATTTATTATTGTACTAAAATCAGAAGGTATTGTGCCTTTTGAGACACTACCGATACACCCGTATCGACCATTTATTATCGAGGAATATTTTCCAATTAATTTATTTTTTTTCCCATTATCTATAAAAGAATTCGGATATGATAAAAAATTATTACACCCATTTATTATAAGTCTAGGTCCTCTAGAATTAGATGCGTCTTGATAATCCATGTAATTTTCAGCTCCTTGGATTATAGTAGGTGATGTAAATATATCACCTCTACCACCATAACCTCCAACACAACATATACAATTTCTACATCCATTTAATATTGCTGAATTTGAAGAGCAGACAGTGGTATTATAAGAACCACCAACTATAGATGTGTCTCTGTAATATGCAGAACCATCTCGAGAAGAACAAATTATATTTCTTGAACCACTTGTTATTAAATTATCACAATTTGTTACTTTATCTTCATTATAAAGTGCTGTATTGATACTGTTGAAACAACCTCCTAATACCGCACTTCTATTTGAACAATTGATACTTCCATTATAACCACCTAAAATCATTGATGAAGAGTTATTAAAAATATAATTTCCAGTAGTATTTATACCAAGTGCTCCATTTATGGCACATTTTTGTGCAGAATTTACCACACATAGAAATGAATCAGTTATAGTTGTTCCAGTTCCTACAGCTATTACAAAAGAACCGATTATTGGTGGAGTTCCAGAACTTGGTGTTGTATCAGATAAAGTAATAACTTGTGAGGTAGCATCTAAATTAATACCAAAGTCAGAGCAATTGATATTTGTTCCACCAAATAGTTTTTTAAAAGTTAATTTACCAGATTGAGAACCACTTCCAATTCCTCCAAATATGGAGACACCAGCACCTAAAATTAGATGTGGAAAAATTTCAAGTATGTTTTGTAAAATATCAAGTATTATCATAAGTTTAGACCAACAGCTCCTCCAAGTTTTATCCACATGTTAGTACCATCTGATTGTAACATATGATAATCATATTTATTATCAAGTGTTATATTACCTGAGTATCCTTCTATATTATCACCAGCATTAGGTCTTATTTCTACTAAACCATCAGTAGCTGTTGAGAAAGTACCACTTATTCTCTTGATAATATATACTCTGTGTTTAGCTAAAGTTGCTGATGGTAATGATACTGTCATACCGGCTGCTGCTGGGTTAGCTAGTATTGTAAAGTCACCAAGTCCTACTGTATATGCGGTTGTTTTAGTTTTTAAATCAAGTGATAAAGAACCAAATACGTGTAAAGTAGAACTTGGTGTTGCACCTATTGTTGGTGATAGTGACTGTGTTCCTATACCAACATTTATACCATTGTTATAAATATTTGTATTTGAATACGTCCATCCAAGGGTAGGTCCAGTGTAATAAGGAGTTGAACCAGTTACACCATTAGGTATGGTTCCACTAAGAGTTGAATCACTTCTCCACTTAACATAATTATCTGTAGTGTCCCAAACAAGTACTTTAGTTACTGAATCAAGATTTGATGCAGTTGCTATTTTCAATCTAGGAACAAATACAACGTTATTTTCACTAGAAAGTGTTAATCCAGATCCTCCTATAATAGCTGAGTTAAGAGATGACAACATACAACTACCACTACTACCTATTATACTAGAGTTAGAAGAAAATGACAAATTATTACAACGTCCACCTAATATTGATGATGCGTATGAACCTGCTGCACCAATATTTGCAACAATAGTGTTGCAATTTCCAAACATCACGTTTGATACACCGGATATTCCGCTCATACAGTTATTAGATCCTGCAATAATTGTAGATTGTCTAAAACAAGAAACAGACTTGTATGATGAAATTATTGCTGATTCTGATATGCTAGTTCCTGTTGTACATGAACAGGCACTATTCAATATAAGTGCTCGAGTACTAAAAGCACTTATAGTATTACAACGACCTGCAATTATGGCAGATTCTTGTGATGATGCCACAATTGAACTAGCACTAGCAATAATTAAATTAGTATTGGCTACTGTAAATGTAAAACGATTACTAGATGTTATACCGACTCCTGTACCAAATGCTACCTGTGTCGAATCAATCGAGGATGAACCACCAGATATAGATGATGAGTCTCTCCATTTAACATAATTATCATCATCCCAAACAAGTAATTTAGTTGTTGAATTATTATTTGATGCAGTTGCTATTTTTAATTTAGGAACAAATGCAACACTATTTTCACTAGAAAGTGTTAGGCCTACTCCACCTACTATTACTGACCCATTTGAACAAGTCAATTGACTACCACTACCTCCGATTATTGAAGAATTACAAGAACAATTTAAAGTATTACGACATCCACCAAGTATAGAACTTTGATAAGTTTTATATGATGCATCTGAACATATAGTATTATTTACCCCAAACATAACATTTGAGGCACCTGATACACCTTTCATCATGTTATAGACACCACCGATAATACTAGATCGTGGCATTTGACATAAACAAGAACATACTGATGATATAATGGTAGAATTTCCTTGAATACTATCAATAATTAAACTCTTACAAGAAGATATTATAGCAGATCCTAGAGATGAACAAATATTATTTGAAATACCACCTATCATAGAAGAGAGATTTGAAGATCTTATATTATTTGAACAACCACCCATAATAGATGTTCCACAAGAACATACAATACTCTGGCTAAGTCCACCAACAATTGATGAACAATTTGAACTAGAACATACCCAATTACAACATCCGCCTATTATTGATGACTGATTAGAGCTTTTAATAATATGTGAAATACCACCTAAAACTAAAGACCCACCAGAACTAATTATACAACTGCTGTTACCAACTATTATAGAAGAATTAAAACTACCAGTTCCTACTAAGTTTCTCTGACCACCAAAAATTAAAGAATTTGATGAACTAAGTCCAGATCCAGTTCCAGATTGCACTATATTCTGATATCCACCTATTATCGTGATGAATCCATGACTCATAGCCGGTGGACTAGGTGGATTAAGGAAATCTGGTGTCTCATCACTCATAATAATACAAGAAGTAAATGAGTTTAGAATAGATGATTGTATTACTTCTACTCTACTTGTACACGATGAGAATATTGATGAGTATTTTGCATTTTTTCCTATATAATTACAATTACCTGATACAATTACTGATGCATAAGAACCAGTAGCTGCAGTATTATTACTACCCATAATAATACCTGTGTATTTACTTTGAACTAAGTTACATTTACCACCAATAATTGATGAAAATAATGTACTAACACTACATGATTCTGATATTTTATTTTTAAAACCTCCTAATATAGAGTTACCTATACTGTATGGTGCAGTTCCTTTTATGATGCAGTTAGAATATCCACCTAAGATATTTGATGATATAGCACAGCATATAAAGTTTCCATAACTATATACTGTTGCTCCTTCTTTTGAATATTTACCACCACTTACAATATTATTACATCCAAAACATATATAATTTGAACCTACTCCACCAACAGTTGGATTTTTAAATCCATTACTACCTAATAAAACTGAACCATTTGAACGAAACAATGTGTTGGCTCTACCACCTAATATAACTGATCCGTCACTACAAAGTGCCTCATTACAAGAACCACCTAGTAAAACCGAGCATCTGCTGTAATTTGTGTAATTTTTTTCACCACCAACTACTGATGAATAATTTGATTTAAGTGACATAGTGCTACCTGCACCTCCAATTATTGTTGATTGGTAACTTCTACCAATTTTATTTTTACAACCACCAAATATTCCACTATTTACTGAAGATTGTGTTAATGAGTTCAATGATCCACCAATTATTGAGGCATTATTACTATTTAGAACAAGATTACAACATCCACCAAATATTCCACTATTAGTGGATTGGGTTATTGTATTTAATGTACCAGCTACTATTGCGGACTTAAGCGAGTTTGTAGATATCTCACTTGAAGAAGCGGCTATCAAATTAGCTTTAGATTCAATGAATGTAAAGTAATTTGATGATGTTATACCAGTTCCAGTTCCATACGCAACTTCAGTTAAATCGATTGCTACACTACCACCTCCACCACTTGCAGTTGAGAAGTTAAATTGGCTACTTGAACCTAATATTAAAGGTCTTCCATAAATCGAAGCAGTTGGTGCTTGTGGATAATCAACTGCATCATATGGTGGATTGTCTACAATATACGGTATGTGAACTGTGATATCACCATCTTGGTCAAATACCCAAGCTGATGAGACATAAGGCATAGCTGGTTTAGTTATTTTAACTAAACTTATAGGTGAATCTGAAATCATAAGACCCCCTTGTTCAACAGGTATAGTTGATATAGGTCTTTTAGGGAATATTATGTCAGAAGAATCATCTAACCCATATACTGATAAATTAGGACTGGTTGGTATTAAACTTCCAGTTAATCCTAAGTTAGTTGCCTCAGATAATCCTATAGAGAATGAACCTCCTATCGCATCGGGAATTAAAATATTTTGATTAACAGTTATGAATGCCTCTTCAACAAATATAATAGATCCTTCAGGGAATATCGCACTAACACCTTGTCTTGGTGTTAATTGCGCAAGAGCGCTTCGAACGCTACTATTTAGACTTGCCCAAGATCCACCTACACTACCATTAGAAACAACACCACCTGATTCTTCCGCCATGGATCCATAGGATCCATTTACATCACTATCATATATGTTATCATATACATATATAACTTTTATTCCTTGATTAATCAGTCCAGGTGTAAGTACATCTTTAATATTATCACGAATCTCTGGTTGTACTGTATTATCACCCCAGTCATACCCAGGTCGATTATCAGTTATGTGAACAATGATTTTATTAGCATTACTTCTGAAACTACCGGCTAAGTATCCATCTCCTTCTAATCCTAAAGTCGGAAAATTTCCGGATAAATTACCAACCATGTCAATTGCCAAATCTCCCGGTTCAGGACCAGACGCACCACTACCTATTCCCATTGTTCCAGGTTCTAAGCCACTATTACCGATTGCTGATAGTTGCTCATAAAAACCATCAAAATTATTAAAGCTCATTGTAGCCATACAAGTTATCCATTGATAATAACCAGAGTATGATCCTTCACTTGGAGTAAGAAAATTTGTTTGACCAACATATTTAAGAGCTGTTGGTAATGTCGAATATGTTGGATTACTAGAATAGCTAGTTGAACCACTTGGTGGTGGAGGTTGAGTATTCTCATCATAAATGACTAGTCCCAATCTATAATTATCATTACTAGCTTCTTTTATGTAGTTTACTATGTCTACTATACCAGTTTTTGCTTGAGCAATACCATCACCCATACTACCAGTATAGTCAATTACAAATACAACATCTATAGGGTTATATTTATAAGACGCTCTTAACATTCTCTTGTGAGAATAGAAGTCATGTCCAAAAGATGAACTACCAACTAATTTATCACTAAATGGTTGTTCGAGATCTCTCTTAATAACTGAATAGTTATTATCAATATTTGACCATTGGAATTCTATTTCTTGTGGTGCTATTGATCCAGCTCTATACTTAACAAGAGTTTGACCATTATAAACAACACTCCAAGTAACACCAACATTAACTCTTAGATTATCTTGTAGGATAAATTTCCAATTCTTATAGGGTGATCCAAAGAAGTCCAGAGAATTGTTAGGTTCTAAAGTTACTGTTATTTCAGCAGGTGAATCAAATGGTGAAGTATTATAGTAGTAAATTGTTGGTCCAGTTGCACCACCTGATGTCAATGTATAGTTAGTTTGTTGGTCATTCTGCCAGTGTAATCTCGTTATATTAGCCGAATTGTTGGATGCTGGGTTTGAACCACCTATATAATTTACTCCAGAAATACTATTAAATGACGCTTCATCGACTATATAAGGAACAGTACATTTTAACTTTGTATTTAGTGCGATACTTCCACCTTCAACTGTTATTACAATCATAGCTGGTTCAGATAATCTGATTATACCAATTGGTGAGTCAGTATAGTAAACACTACCTGTTACAAAATCTCCTAAAGATCTTTCAGGAAATAACATTTTTCTACTATCAGATATACCAAATGATGCTAATGCTGGATCCCAACTTGTTATTGCACTACCATATGCACCAATTACTGTTGGTTGGGCAAGACCAAATGATATTGTTATACCAGTTGCTGTTGTAGTTTGTCCCTCACAAGTAACAAAGGTTTCATCAACAAATAGTATAGATCCTTTAGGAAATACAGTTGATCCTCCAGTTCCGATTGATATGGCAGCGCTTCCAAAAAATCCCATCATTCTCTTGACACCTGTAAAATCTCTACCAAATGCTGAACCAGTTGTTTCATTATCGTCAACAGGTTGTTCAAGCATATACTTAGTTAATAAGTATTCACCATTTGGAACAAGACTACTTGTAACCCAGCTAAAGTCTAAAACATGTGGTTCAACTCTACCTTCTCCATATTCTACAAGTCTAGTGCCATTGTAAGCAACTGACCAAGTATATCCATCTAAGGTTGTAGGGTTTCTTTCAATTCTACCACCATTTCCAAGTATTAATTTGAAACTTCTATTTATACCAGGAGTAGCAGTTGCTGGGTTTAAAGATACTACTATATCACCTTGAGGGGAAGCGAAACCTTGATTAATATCATTGTAATAGATTATAGTGTTTGGATCTTTTCCAGCAGTTAAACCATATGATGTTAGTTGTCCACCTTCCCATCCAATTTTCCTAACAGTCGTGTCAACTGCCCCAGTTGCTCCTACAGATCCTCTTGTTGATTTACATATTGTATATAATGAGTTCAATAGTAAAACACCAGGTGATGGTGCTGATACCACAGATACATCAAAGAAATAATAATTAGCACTAATTGTATTTATAGCAGTAACAGTATATATTCCGTATACAGATGAGTCACTTACTTGATATATTTGTAATACATCACCTACAGCTATACCTTGTACCCATCCTGCTGCATTCTGTGTAGAGAATGTTAAACCAGAATATCCTTGTATAGATGTAAAGTTTAGACCTATACCATTTATAGTATTCAATGTTACTCCAGGAGTTACCCCAAATTGACCGGTTGTGTTATAATTATTATACTTGTATATTAAACAATTAGAACCAGGATTACCAGTTACACCAGCAGCACCCGTACTACCAACAGATCCTGTAGGTCCTGTAGGTCCAGTATTTCCTATTCCACCATCATTACCAAGATCACCTTGAGGTCCTTGAAACCCTTGAGGTCCAGTAATACCTTGAAAACCTTGAGGTCCAGTAATACCTTGAAATCCTTGAGGTCCAGTATTACCTTGAGGTCCAGTAGAACCAGTTGGTCCGGTTATTCCATAGTTATAGATATATGTTACCTCACCAGTAGGTCCTTGTGGACCAGTGACTCCTTGAGGTCCACCTGCAGGACCAGTCGGTCCTATTATACCTTGATAACCTTGTGGACCACTTAGTCCTTGAGGACCAGTAATA
>Ga0214919_10008553_pt1 | contig 13438 bp, 11 predicted proteins | sample LL1503_MetaG_FD_177994 | JGI IMG/M metagenome (GOLD analysis project Ga0214919, IMG submission 177994) | Freshwater microbial communities from Lake Lanier, Atlanta, Georgia, United States - LL-1503 | ecosystem: Environmental > Aquatic > Freshwater > Lake | place: USA: Georgia | collected...
CCGCGCAAGGTGTAAGGGCCACGGCAAGCAAGCTCCCCCACCTCACCATCGGGCACTTCGCGGCCTTCGTCATCAATCAGCATCACCTCATCGTCGGCGCACACCGGGCGGCCACAGGTTTCCAACAACACCTCTTCGGGGTCACCGGCGCGCACAAACATCAGCAGGCCTTCGCTCATGCCAAAGTTTTCTTGCACAAAGGCGTTGCGAAACAGTTGCCGGGTGCGCAAGCGCACCTCGGGCTGCATGCGCTGGCCACCGCTTTGGATCAGCCGCACCGAATCCAGCTGGTGATCGGTGATGGACGGGTCATTGATCAAGCGGATCAACAAAGCGGGTACCACCTTGATGTGGGTCACCCCATGGCGTTCGATCAAGGCAAACATTTCGCCAGGGCGGGTGTTGCCGTGCAAAACCACCGTCGCGCCTTGGAACATGAAGCCTTGAATGCCCGGACACGCCAATGGCAGGTTGTGGGCAATCGGCAGCACCAACAACAGCACGGAATCGGGACCGACCTGCACCACTTCAGAAGCGACCTTGGAGTTGTAGGCGTAATCGTTGTTGGTGCGGGGAATCAGCTTGGGGATGCCGGTGGTGCCCCCCGAGAGTTGAAAAATACACGGGTCGGTGGGAGCGATGGGGATGTGGCGCCAATCATCGGCAGGTCGTTGGGCAGGCTTGGCGATCAAGGCGCGCAAATCATGTTCGCCAGGTCCAGCTTGGCCCAAGACCAATCGCAGCTTCAAACACGGATTGGCTGCTTGCACCCGGTCGATCATCGGGCCAAAGGCAAAGTCGCCAGCACGGTCCGGGTATACACAGCAAGTGGCTTGCGACAACTGGGTGAACTGGCTGATTTCGGCAAAGCGGTGTGTGACCAGCGCGGCAATCGGAATACACCCGATTTTTTGCAGCGCAAAGTACAAAATCACAAACTCGGCCACATTTGGCAGGGTGGGCACCACGCGGTCCAGGGGCTTGAGCCCCAAGTCCATCAGGTTGAGCGCCAAGTTGCTGCTCAAGCGGTCGACATCGGCATAGGTGTATTGGCGAGGGCCATCGATCAAGGCCAGGCGTGGGCCGTGCTGGCGAAATACATCGTCAAACTCGTCGCGCAAGGCGCGGTCTTTCCAATAGCCCTTGGCGCGGTATTGGGCCGCGTATTCGGGGGGGAACGGAACAAAACCTTCCAACATATGTGCCCCTCAAGTTGAACTGGTGAAGCCGCCGTCGATGACGATGATTTCACCGGTGACAAAACGGTTGCCTTGGATCAGGCTCATCATGGTCTCGGCCACATCTTCGGCGGTGACGCAACGCTTGAGCGGCGTGAGCTTGGCGCGTTTGCCCATCAAGTCGTCGTATTTGTCGCCCAGCATGCGCTCCATCCATTCGCCTTCCATCCACCCAGGTGCCACCGCATTGACGCGGATTTCTGGCCCTAAGTTCCAAGCCAGGGTTTTGGTCATGTTGACCACCGCCGCCTTGCTGGCCGCATACGGCAGGGGCTGCGGCCCAGGGCGCAAGCCCACAATGCTGGCAGTGTTGACGATGCTGGGGTTGCTGCCCTTTCGCAGCAAAGGCACAGCGGCGCGCGTGACTTGAAACAAACCCCTCACATTGACCGCAAAGGTGCGGTCCCATTCGTCCAGGTCCAGGCTTTCCAGGTCTTTGACCTTCCACTTGGCGGTGGTGCCCGCGTTGTTGACCAAGGCATCCAAATGACCAAACTGCGCCGCTACCTGAGCGAACATGGCGCGCACAGCGGTCTCGTCGCTCACATCGCAGGGCAGCAGCATGGTCTGAGCCCCCAAGCCTTGGGCCAAGGCCGCAACCTCTTTCGCAGCCTTGGCGCTGGACGCGTAATTGATGGCCACGTCATAGCCCGCTTTGGCCAAGGCCAACACGGCGCTTCGGCCTATGCCCGTGGCACCACCGGTGACCAGGGCTTTTTTTCGATCGTTCATGGGGAAATTACTCTGTGAAAAAGTTAGCAAAACGCTTTAAATGACGCCCAATGTTTGAGCCGCCGGCAACTGTATCAGAGCGCAAAACAGCTGTGGTCAAATCCAGCCCCAAGCGAGACAGCCCCGTCGGATTGCCTGACCCACCTTCCCCTGAAAGCCCACCTTGAGCACCGTCAAAATAGATATTTACAACCACGTCATGCCCCCGGCTTATGTGGACTTGGTCAAAACCCATGGCAAAGAGCCCGGCATGGTCAAACGCATGAGCCAATTGCGCATGCTGTGGGACATGCCTGCGCGGGTGGCCATGCTGGACCAGTTTCCGGATGTGCAGCAAATCATTTCTCTGGCCGTGCCCTCCCCCGATATGTTGGGTGGGCCAGATGATTCGCCTGCATACGCCAGGGTGGCCAATGAGGGCATGGCCGACATCTGCCGCCAGTGGCCGCACAAATTCCCCGGTTTTGTCGCTTCGCTGCCCATGAACAACCCGGAGGCTGCACTCAAAGAGATGGACTACGCCATCGACCAGTTGGGTGCCAAAGGCGTGCAAATTCTCACCAGCGTCAATGGACGTGCCATGGATGGTGAAGAGTTCTTTCCGGTTTTCGAGCGCATCACCCACCACCACCGACTGCCGGTGTGGATGCACCCCACCCGCCCCGGCTCACGCGCCGACTATCCAAGCGAAGATAAATCTCAATACGAAATTTGGCAGGTGCTGGGCTGGCCCATGGAGACCAGCGTGGCCATGGCGCGCATGGTGTTTTCAGGCTTGCTGGAAAAGCTGCCTGAACTGCGCTTGATTACCCACCATTGCGGCGGCATGCTGCCCTACTTTTCAGGGCGCGCTGAAACCTTGTGGGCGCAATTGGGCAGCCGCAGTGCAGATGGCGCTGAGGCGGATGTGCTCAAGCGTTTGTCCAAACCCCCCATTGAATATTTCAAAATGTTTTATGGAGACACCGTGCTGGGCGGCTCGGCATCGGCCTTGCGTTGCGGCTTGGATTTCTTTGGCCCCGACCATGTGGTGTTTGCCAGCGATTGTCCTTTTGACCCCGAGGAAGGCCCGATGTTCATCCGCGAAGGCCTTCGCTCCATCGAAGACCTGAACCTGCCTGTAGAAGACGCGCGCAAAATTTATTTTGGCAATGCTTTCAAGCTGCTGGGCCGAAAAAACGCCTGATTTTTTCACTGGAGACAAGATGTACCGCCTTACTTTATTGAACAAATTCAAATGCCTGGCCGCGCTGAGCAGCTTGCTGTGTGCCACGGCTTGGGCAGCCTATCCCGAGCGCGCCGTCACCCTGGTGGTGCCCTTCACCCCTGGCAGCGGCAGCGACATCATTGCCCGCATCATCGCGCCCAAGCTCAGCGAACGCTGGAAACAAGCCGTGGTGGTGGACAACAAGCCAGGGGCGAGTGGCAACATCGGGGCCGATGCCGTGGCCAAGGCCGCCCCCGACGGGCACACCTTGTTGATGGCCATCAACACCATCACCATGGCCCCCAACATGTACAAGCGGGTGCCGTTTGACCCCACCACCGACTTCACCCCGGTGATGAAAATGGCGGTGGCCAATTTCGCCATCGTGGTCAACCCCCAAATTGGCGCCCAGGACTTGGCCGGCGTGATTGCCTTGGCCAAGGCCAAACCTGGACAAATCAACTTCGGTTCACCGGGCAATGGCACACCGCACCACCTGGCCATGGAATTGATGAAGCAGCAGCTGGGGTTTGACATGCTGCACGTGCCCTACAAAGGCATCAGCAATGCCACCACCGATTTGATCGGCGGGCAAGTTCAGCTGATGTTTGCCAGCGTGCACTCCATGCTGCCACACGTCAAATCGGGGCGCTTGCGCATGCTGGCGGCCACAGGCGCTTCACGCTCAGCGATCACGCCCACGGTACCCGTGTTCAAAGAGCTGGGCATTGACTTCATGGACGCGGTGGACTCTTGGTACGCCCTGCTCGCTCCGGCCAAAACATCTGGCGATGTGGTGAAAAGCCTGCACCGCGACGTGAGCGCTGTGCTGGCCATGCCCGATGTGCGAGAGCAACTGGTGGCCCAAGGCCTGGCCATCCAAATCAGCAGCCCCGAGCAACTCGGGGACTTGGTCAAAGCCGACTATGCCCGTTGGCGCAAGACCGTGGCCGACGCCAAAATCCCGATCGAATAAACCTGCATCAATGCCCCAAGACCCGGGGCAACAGCCGGGCCAGGGATGCGCCATCTTCTCCGCGCCAGGCCACGATGTGGTCGGGCCGGATCAAGGCCATGCTGGCTTGATACAGCGCTTTGAGGTCTGATCCATCGGGCTGTACCAGTCGCAGATCCATGCCCAACGTAGTCGCTTGCGCGAGCACTGCCGATGTGTCCCAAGGCCCCTCGCCCAGCAGCAGCAGCGTCCATTCGCGGTGAAACACATCAAACAAGGATTGACCGTCGGGCATCCAGGCGTGGGGTGGCCTGCCGCCCGGGCAAGCCGTGGGCTGGTAATCGTTGGCCGTGTCGGGCGGCGGTGAGGTGCCATCGGCCAAGATCACGGGCGAGCCGTCATAACGCCCACCAAAAGTCACGCCAGGGATGTTGAATTCCAAACGCACATGGGCATTGAGCACCTCACCCGCTTGGGCCCGCAATGCCTCGCCGGTGGGGCCCTCAGTCTCTAATTCTGGGTGGGCCACATACAAGCCCACCGAGTCGGCAAACTGCCGCGCATATGCCGTGTTGCGCAAGGCCAAGCGTTTGCGCTCGAACCCATAACTGTCGAGCAAGCCCAAGGGTGAAATGCCTTTACACACCGAGGCCAACTTCCAACCCAAATTGACCGCATCTTCGATGGCGGTGTTGTAGCCCAGGCCACCCGTGGGGGTGAACAAATGGGCGGCGTCGCCCATCAAAAAAATGCGGCCCTGCGAGAACTTTTCCGCCACCAAAGAGTGGCCAGCGGTCCAGTTTTGGGTGGACAAAATGTCCACGTCGACCTCAAAGCCCAACACCTGTCGCATCAACTCACGCGCTGCCGCATGGTCCAAGGATTGGCCATCTTCGCCCTCTTGCAAGGCAGCGTGAAAGGCAAACTCTTGCTGGCCATCCACGGACACCAAAAACCCGCGACGCTGGGCATTGAAAGCCACGTACATCCAAGCCCGATCATGGGGAATTTGGCTGTACATCAGCGGTGAACGCAGATACACCGCATGCATCACTCCCCCCATGAAGTCCCGCTTGACACCACTGGCCCCTTCATAGGCAATGCCCAAAGCGGAGCGCACTGAACTGCGCGGCCCATCGGCGCCGATCATGAATTGCGCACGCACATGCACCAAATCGCCCCCATCGACAGGACTGACCCAGGCATCGACATGGTCGGGGCCGGCTTCAAAGCGCTCTAGTCGCCATCCAAAGCGAATATCGTTGCTGGGCCATTTTTGGGCGTGCTTGAGCAGCACCGGTTCGACCCATTTTTGCGACACGCGGTGGGGCAGTTCGGCTGCGCTCCAAGCACCCGTCATGCCGCGAACGCGGCTGGTGGCTTGCGATGGCGTGGGCAAGCGCAAACGCGCCAACTCGTGGCTCCCTAAGCGGGTGAAGTAGGCAATATCGGTGGGGTGGTCAGGGGGCAAGCCCAGTTGGCGAATTTCTTGCGCAAACCCCAAGCGCCGGTAATGCTCCATGGTGCGGGCCTGGGTGGCATTGGCCTGGGGATTGAAAGCGGTGGATGGCTTGGCATCGACCAACAAGGTCTTCACACCTCGAATGCCCAGTTCGTTGGCCAACATCAAGCCACTGGGGCCGCCCCCCACAATGAGCACAGAGACTTGCATCATGGAAGGTCAAACCGGGGGCAAGGTTTCGTATAAGCAAACATATACTGGCATTATTTCATCAATCCCCACGCTGGCGGCTTGATGAACCCATCAAAAGATGTGATCAAACCCATCAGCATTTCCACAGGAACACCCCCATGAAAAAAATCCTCTTGCTTGGCTCCGGTGAATTGGGCAAAGAGTTTGTCATCAGCGCCAAACGCCTGGGCTGCCATGTGGTGGCCTGCGACAGTTATGCCGGGGCACCGGCCATGCAGGTGGCAGATGAACACATGGTGTTCAGCATGCTCGACGAGGTGGCGCTGCGCCATGCCATTGCCACGCACCAACCCGATTTTGTGGTCCCTGAGATCGAAGCCATTCGCACCGAAGTTTTGCTGGAGGTCGAATTGCAAGGCCAAACCGTCATCCCCAGCGCTCGCGCAGCCAACCTGACCATGAACCGCGACCGCATCCGCCAAGTGGCCACCGAACTGGGGGTGCGCACCGCACGCTATGCGTATGCCGAATCAGCCGACGAGTTGCTGGCCCAAGGCCAGGCCATTGGCTTTCCGGTGGTGATCAAGCCGGTGATGAGTTCTTCTGGCAAGGGCCAAAGTGTGGCCCACACCGCAGCAGACATTGAAAGCAGTTGGGACTTTGCCTGTGCGGGCATGCGCGGTGATCGAAAAAAAGTCATTGTGGAAGAGTTCATTCATTTTGAGTACGAAATCACTTTGCTCACGGTGCGCCAACGCCATGGGCCCACGCTGTTTTGCCCGCCCATTGGCCATGTGCAAGAGCGCGGCGACTACCAATACAGCTGGCAGCCGCAAGCCATGTCGGCCGAGCATTTGAAAGCGGCGCAAGACATGTCGGAAAAAGTCACCGCCAATTTGGGGGGCGTGGGTTTGTTTGGCGTGGAATTTTTTGTCACCCGCGATGAGGTGATCTTCAGCGAACTCAGCCCACGGCCGCATGACACCGGCATGGTCACCCTGGTGAGCCAGAACTTGAGCGAATTCGACTTGCATGCACGCGCTATTTTGGGCCTGCCCATCCCTTTGATCGAAGCCCACGAAGGCGCCAGTGCCGTGGTGCTGGCCAGCCACGATGGCGTTAACCCCCGCTTTGAAGGCGTGGAACAAGCCCTGAGCGTGCCCGGCGTAGATGTGCGTATTTTTGGCAAACCCAGCACCCGCCCCTACCGGCGCATGGCCGTGGCCTTGGCCCGTGGCAGCAACGCCTTGGCAACGGCACGCGCGGCGGCCGCCAAAATCAAAGTGATCTAACAACACCATTTGTCCACATTGGAGACCCACATGCCCACACCTCATGCTGCTGAACAGGTTTTTTTCAACGACCCGGCGATCGATCGCCTCATGGGCGTGACCATGGCCTTGGCCACCGAGGTGTATGTCCTGCGCGACCGCCTGCGCGCGCTGGAGACCCAATTGACAGACAAGGGCGCTGTGGATGTGCAAAGTTTGAACCAAGAAGTGGCGCCAGATGCACTGGCCCAACACCAAGCCGATCGGGACGCCTTTGTCGCACACGTGTTGTCTCCACTGTTGGGCAAAGCGAGCAGTTTGGGGATACAGCCATGAGCACCGTCAATGCGCGCGCTTTTTCTGCCGCCCAAGACTTTTTATTGGGCGCAAAAAAGTTTTGGACCACCCAGATGTATCCCCAGTTGCTAGAACAAGAACGCGCACAGGCCTCCGGTGCGAAAGTCCCCGTGCAAGAGCGCGTGCAAAGCAACGACCTCTACCCCTTTTACGCCTGGATGGAGCGCCACTTACAACGCATGAAATACGCCGGCCGCTATGGCCTGGCACCCTTGCACGAAACCCAGCGCCCGGCGCTGGAAGCTGCACTGGCGAGACAAGATGTGCCCACCGTGCCCCACTTTGCCGTGCCCGCTTATTACCCGTCGTTTGACGTCCACCAACATCCGGGCGGGCTGATGGGCGACAGCTTGGCGGGGTTTGTTTATGAACGCGGTGCCCGCTCGACCACACCCTTGGACAAACACTTTGATTTGCACCACCGCTTCACCCGACAAGTGGGTGCGTTGACGACACCACGGCGCATCTTGGATGTGGGTTGTGGGTTTGGCAAAAGCACCCGACCCTTTGCCCAGCAATTTGCGCAAGCCGAGGTGACGGCCACCGATTTGTCCATGCCTTGCTTGAAGCTGGCCCGCCACCTGGACGCCCAAGAAAACATCACCCATGTCCGCTACCTGCAAGCCGATGCCTGTGCCACAGGTTTGAACGCGGGTGGCTATGACTTGGTCACCTCCACCATGCTGCTGCACGAATTGCCCGTATCGCATCTGGCGGATTTGTTTGTGCAAGCCCACCACCTGCTTGAGCCCGGTGGATGGACCGTGCACTTGGATTTTTTACCCCAGGTACAACCGGGCGCTGATGGGTTCAGCCACTTCATCCATGCGGGCCACGCTGTGCGCAACAACGAGCCCTTTATGCAAAGTTTGGCGGCCTTTGATTTGAAAGGTCATTTGCAGTCCCTGGGATTCACCGACATCAGCATCACGCCTTTTGCTGAAAACGACCAAGCCTTGGACACGCACTACCCCTACTGGCGCTTTCCTTGGGCCGTGGTGCAAGCGCGCAAAGCCTTGTAAATCGCCCGCCAACCCAGGCTAGTGCGACATCATGGGCAGCCAAGTGGCCAAGGGAGGAAAGACAATGATCATGGCGATCAACAGCAACACACAGCCGATGAAGGGCATGGCGGCCAAATAAATGTCTTTCATGGTGGTCTCCGGCGGTGCCACCCCTTTCATCACAAAGAGCAGCAAGCCAAATGGCGGCGTGGTGTAACCAATCTCCAGGGCCAAGAGCATGATCAGGCCAAACCAAGTCAAGTCAAAGCCCAGGGTTTTGGCCAAGGGGAAAAAGATCGGTGCGGTCAGCAGCATCATGGAGAGTTGATCCATGAAGCAACCCAAAAACAAAATCATTCCCAGCATGATCATCAACATGCCCATGGGCGTGAGCTCAAAGGACAAAGCCCAATTCATCAAGCCGCTGGAAGCGCCCGTGAAGGCCAAAATTTGGGCAAACGTGGCAGATCCAAAAATAATCAAGAACGACATCACCGTGATGCGCAATGCACCTTCGAGCGACTTGACCCAGGCCGACCAAGTCATCTCGCCGTAACAAGCGGCCAGCACCACCACCGACAAGGCACCCAAGGCAGCCGCTTCCGTGGGCGTGGCCCACCCGGTGAGCATGATCAACACCGAAAAGGCGATCACCGCCACCATGGGCAGCACATCGACCACGATCAATCGCAGCTTTTCTTGCCGCGACACCGGCTCGGCGTTGTATTGGGGTGCAGCCGTGGGATCGAAATGCGTCCAAGCCCAAATCAACACGCCGTACATCAAAGCCAAGACAAATCCTGGGATGATGCCCGCGATCAACAAGTCACCCACATCGGTTTGGCCCAAAGTGGCGAGCAACACCGTCAATGCGGACGGTGGAATGATGACGGCCAAGCCACCCACGCCCATGATGGGGCCGATGGACAAATACTTGTTGTAGCCGCGCTTGGCCATCTCCGGCACCATCAACGAGCCGAGCAACGCGCAAGCACCCATGCTCGATCCTGCGGGGCCCGCAAATGCGGTGCCGCCAATCAGGGTCACATACGACAAGCGCCCTGGCAAATTGCCCAACAACTTATCGGCCGCATTGAAGCAGCGGGTGGCCAAATTGGTGTGATAAAACAACTCACCCATCAACAAAAACATGGGTATAGGCACCAAGGCAAAAGAGGTCATGGACCCAAAGCCGTTGTTCACGGTTTGAATGATGCCGTTGGCCCCGCCCATGAACATAAAAGCCGCCACCAAGTTGCCGGCACAAAAGGCCAAGGCCACCGGCACGCCCACCAGCATGAAAAATAAGGACATGCCAAACAGGGCTACAGCGGCCCAATACCACTCTAAGTTCATGGCTTGCTTTCTGTGGACTGGGTCGACAGCGCGGAGCTCAAGTCTCCAAGCACACTCTCGCCTTTGAGCAGCAAACGCAAGAACTCAATGCCCATCATCAAAAAACCAATGGGAATGAAGATCACCACCATCCAGCGCGGCATGTCCATGGAGCGCACATCCACATCGGCGCGCATGTAATTGGTCAAGGTGACATCAAAACCGTACCAAGCGATCAAACCACACACCAAGACACACCCCACACCCACGGCAAAGGTCATCCAACGGCGCAAACCTTCATTCACCGACATGAGCAAAATTTCCACATAAACGTGGCCCTTTTCGCGCACCAACCAGGGCGCGCCCAGACAGGGCACGATGAGCAGCGCGTATTCGGTGAAGGTGAACAAGTGCGCCGAGCTTTGAAACCCGAGGTTGCGCACAATCACATCGATGCAAATGCTGAGCATCATGGCGGCCATTAAAAAGCCCGCCAGCCATGCCATGGCGTTGACCAGCCAGTTGTAGGCTCGGTTCATAAAAATCCGATCAAAGAATGAAAAGGTCACCCTTGGGCAAGCCAAGGGTAGCCCAAGGGATCACTTGACGGGTGCAAACAAATTTTTGAATTTGCTCACATCATCTGAGGCGCCGATTTTGGCCAAGCGCTCGCGCATGCGCTCGTAACTGGCATTGCGGGCCTCATCCGCAAATTTGGCGGCAGCGGCTGCCCCGAGTGAAACGCCTTTCACACCGCGCTTTTCCAACTCGGCAAATTCGCGGTTGCGCAGTTCGCGCAAATCTTTCATCGAGGAGACTTCGTGCTCGATCATGACTTTTTGCAGAATTTCTTTGGACTTGTCAGACAAAGAGTTCCATTTGCGCACATTGATGATCACGCCCAGGTCGGTGGTGAAAAAAGGTGGGTCCAAGCGGAACTTCAGAAACTTGTCCCAGTTGGCATCCATCAAACCAATTTCGGTCCAACCGGTAGCGTCGACCGTGCCACGTTCAAGCGCGGTGTAGGCCTCGGTCGAAGGCAAGTTGATGATTTGGGCTTTGAGGTAATTGGTGAAAAACGCGTTGTAGATGGGGTTGCCACGCAATTTAACTCCAGCAATGTCCAGGTTGCCATTGGCATCAATTTTCGGCTGTGACTTGAACCACATGTGGAAACGAATGCCACTGTCCATCCAGCCCAAATAGGTCACACCCATGCGGCGAATGTGCGCTTCATTCAAAGCTGCCAAGGCACCTGATTTGCGAGCGGTGGGGCCGTCCAAGGTACTGGAGCTGACCGCATCGCACTCAGGCACGCTACCGGCATAAAACGCACAAGGTGTGTAGACCATGTCGACCACGCCATCGCGCACCGCATTGGGTTGCTCAAATTGGCCAATGGCCTCGGGGCCGCCACGCACTTTGATTTCCACAATGCCTTTGCCCGCGGCATTGACTTTGCGAACATATTCCAAAAAGCTTTTGGAATAGACCCAGGTGGTCGGAAACGCATGAACCGCAGACAAGGTGTCTACCGCTTGGGCCGGCATGGCCCAAGCGGCCAAAGAAATGATCAAAGCGGGAAGTAGCTTTTTGGTATTCATATGATGGAATTGATGAGGTTCAAGTGAAGAATGAATAAGTCGCACATCGTAATGATGAAAAGAGCGCTTTGCAAGGAAAGATTGAGGAGGTTTTCCCTTGCCATGAATTGTGCAAATGCATCGGCATAATGGGACGCGCCCAATCACACACCGACCACACCCCCCCATGTCGAGCACCATAGCCACCGCATTGCAACAAAGCCTGGGCCCCTTCGGGTTTATCGCAGGAACTGATGCCAGCATCAAACACCAGCAAGACTGGAGTGGCCTGCCGCCCACAGTGCCATTGGGTGTTGTTTATCCGCGCAACACAAACGACGTGGCGCAAGTGCTCCTGCACTGCCAACGTCACCGCACACCTGTCGTCACCCAAGGGGGCTTGACCGGCTTGGCCGGGGGCGCGCATCCCAGCGAAAATTGCGTGGTGTTATCCACCGAAAAAATGTGCGGTGTCACCAACGTCAACTCGGTGATGGGCACACTGACCGCCTGGGCGGGAACCACATTGCAAGACATACAACAAGCGGCCGAAGCTGCAGGTTTGTATTTCCCCATCGATTTGGGATCGCGTGGCTCTTGCACCATTGGGGGAAATTTGGCCACCAATGCTGGCGGCAACAAGGTCATTCGCTATGGCATGACGCGCGAGCAAGTGCTGGGTTTGGAGTGCGTGCTGCCCGATGGCAGTGTGCTGTCATCGATGAACCAATTGCTCAAGAACAACACCGGCTACGACTTGAAACAATTGCTCATTGGCTCAGAGGGCACCTTGGGCGTCATCACCCAGGTGGTGTTGCGCTTGCAAGCCAAGCCCTTGCACCAACAAAGTGCCATGTGCCGGTGCGACACCTTCGAGCAAGTCTTGCACACCCTGCAACACGCGCGCAAAGGCCTGGGGCCTGGGTTGTTGGCGTTTGAGGTGATGTGGCCTGAATACATTCAATGCATGACCACGGGCCTGCCCGAATTGCGCTACCCGTTTGCTGACAAAGCGGGGTTTCACATCTTGATCGAAGAAGGTCATTTTTCAACCCAAGCCCAAGGCGGTGGCCTGCAAAATTGCCTGAGCGAGCTGCTGGAATCTGCGGTGCTGCGCGATGTGGTTGTTGCACAAAGCGAGCAAGACAACCAGGACTTGTGGGCCATCCGCGACAGCGTGTCCGAGTACGGCAAGGTCTTGGGGCCCATCATCGGCTTTGACATCGGTTTGCCCACCCCTGCCATGCACGCCACCAGCCAAGACATGGTGACCGCCATTCACCAACAATGGCCAAAGGCCGTGGTTCTGTTTTTTGGCCACGTCGGCGACTGCAACCTGCATGTGGTGGTGCATGTGCCGGGCTTGGGAGATGCGCAACCGCACCTCGCTGTGGATGCACTGGTTTACCCCTTGGTCGAAAAAGTGCATGGCAGCGTATCAGCTGAGCACGGCGTGGGCTTGATTAAAAAACCTTTTTTAACCTGCTCTCGGCAACCCTCAGAAATCGCCTTGATGAAGATCATCAAGCAAGCCCTGGACCCGCAGCACTTGCTCAACCCCGGAAAAATTTTCGACTTGCCAACATTGGTTTGAACGCCTGACCTGCACTTGCATTTAATTAGAAAATCCCATGAGCACCACCCATAAAATTTGGATCCAAGGGGCCACCGATCGTGTCGCCCATTTGCCCTATATCACCCAGCTCGAAGCCCATGTCAAACGCATTCTCGACCCAGCGTTCAGCCACAGCTTCAACACCACCACCCCACCGGCCACCACCACCCACGCTGTGACCGAATTTCGCATGGCGCGCAATTTCATGAAAAACGCGGTCATCGCCCAACAACAAGGCTACAGCGCCATTGCCATCTCGCACTTTCAAGATGCGGGCTTGGCCGAGGTGAAGTCTTTGGTGGACATCCCCGTCATTGGCCTGGGCGAGACCACCATGCTGCATGCTTGCACCCTGGGCAGAAAATTTGGCCTCATCACCATCAACCCGGTGTTCACTCCCTGGCACGAAGACCAGGTCATTCGCTACGGACTGACCCAGCGCTGTGTGGGTGTGCGGGCCGTCAACTGCAAAGTGAGCGATTTCATG
>Ga0214919_10008554_pt1 | contig 13436 bp, 9 predicted proteins | sample LL1503_MetaG_FD_177994 | JGI IMG/M metagenome (GOLD analysis project Ga0214919, IMG submission 177994) | Freshwater microbial communities from Lake Lanier, Atlanta, Georgia, United States - LL-1503 | ecosystem: Environmental > Aquatic > Freshwater > Lake | place: USA: Georgia | collected 2015-03-15
GCCAACAGGGCTGCCAGAACTGCATTCACCAGGGCCATGCCAGTGGTCTTATCGGCAACCAATGTTGAGATGTAGTCAGGACGCGATTTTCCAAGACTGTTCACGCTGGCCAAACCACATGCGGCTTGAATGATGTCGTCAAATGCAGGGCGATCTTTGTCAGGCCCGTCTTGGTCAAAACCTGTCGCTGCGCAATAAACAATTTGGGGGTTGAGTTTGACAACTTCGTCATACCCAAAGCCAAGCTTATCGATCGCAGACACTCGCATGTTGTGCACAACAGCATCAACACGAGGAATCAATTTGCGCAAAATTGATTTACCAGCTTCACTTTTAAGGTCTAAAGCAAGGGATTGCTTGTTGCGGTTAATCGTCAAATAAATGGAACTCATGCCGGGAGCAAGATGGACGCCATTGGCGCGCATCAAGTCACCCTCTAGGCTTTCAACTTTGATGATCTCCGCGCCATAGTCCCCCAGAATTTGAGTGGCCAAGGGTCCTAAAACGACGGAGGTCAGATCCAAAATGCGAATGCCTGTGAGAGGTCCATTCGACAAGTCTGTGGTGTTGCTCATTCTTTTGACTTCTTAGGTTTGAGGCTTTCCCAAGTGCTGTCGGGCCACTGCTGCATGTTGTAAGCCGACGGGCCAGCTGCGCCTTGCAACCAACGACCCCCGTCAATGATGACAGCCTCACCTGTGATGAATGCGGCGCTGTCGGAAATCAAATAAACGCACAGGTCCGCCAATTCATGGTGCTTGCCAACACGCCTTAATGCAACCCCTTGTTCAATGGGTGCTTCTCCAATTCGCTCTTTGGGCATCAATCTGGACCACGCGCCCTCAGTAGGAAAGGGCCCTGGCACAACGCCAACAGTACGGATGCCATAGGGTCCCCATTCCACAGCCAAACTTCGGATCATGGCCAATGCGCCTGCTTTGGCCATGGCAGAGGGGACAGTAAAGGGCATGCCAGTCATGGCTGACTGGGTCAGTATTTGCATCACGGTGCCTTTGCGGCCAGCTTCTATCCAGCGGCGACCTACATCCATGGTGCAATACGCTGAACCTTTGAGCACAATGTCTACAACCGCATCAAATGCGCGTGTAGACAATCGTTCGGTTCGAGCTAAAAAATTGCCAGCGGCATTGTTGAGCAATACATCCAAAGGACCCGTCGCCCAAATGGCGTCCATCATGGACTCAACCGCTTTGGCATCACGTACATCACAGACATGGGTTTCAATACTGACGCCCAGGCGGTCTTTGAATTCCTTCGCAGTCTGATCAAGAACTTCTTTTCTTCGGCCGCAGATGACTAGATTTGCGCCTAACTCAACATAGCGTTGGCCGATACTTTTTCCCAGTCCCGTGCCACCGCCAGTGATCAGAATGCGTTTGCCAGAAAGCAAATCTGATCTGTACATGCTCTTGTGCGCGTCAATCATTCAGCTTGTATTCCTGCTGCCTTGGCAATTCGGGTAAACCGTTCTAACTCGTCTTGCTGGAATTTTTGCATGCTGTCTCCAAAAAAGGGCATGCTGTCCGCGCCTGACGCCTGATTGAAATCTGCACCCTCTTTGGAATCGCGAATTTTCACAAGCGCATCAATGAGTTTTTTCTTAATGGCTTCTGGTGTGCCTGCTTTGACATAGAAAGAAGTCCATGAATAGTTCACATACTCTGGAAAGCCGCTGTCAATGAAGTTGGGTATGTTAGGAAAATCGGGGTGGCGTTTTTCACCAGATACAGCAAGGGCTTTGAGTTTGCCGGCCTTGATCAAAGCGGCTGCACCGCCTAGATCTGCAATGCCAATGTCGAGTTGATCACCCATGAGATCGGTGAAAATTTGCGCACCGCCTTTATAGGAGATGTGATTGAACTTGACGTTGGTCATGCTGGTAAACCATTCACCAGCCAAACGATAACCGGCTGAGTAATTGGCCAAGCTCAAAGGCTTGCTAGGGTTCTTTTTAGAATGTTCAACCACATCCTTCAAGCTGTTGAATTTGGAGTTGCCATTGACAACCCAAACGTTCATGTTTCGCGATAGACCGGCCAGTGGGGTCAGGTCGGTCATGGGGTTATAGGGCAAGTTTTTGATGCTGATCGGATTGACTGAAATGGGTGAGTTGCTGGCGAGCAAAATGGCATGACCATCCGCTGGAAGAGCCAACAATGCTTGAACAGAAATGATGCCACTGGCGCCTGGTTTGTTTTCAACCAGTGCGGTTTGACCAAATTGTTTGGCCAAACGTTCGCCAAAAAAACGGGCCGACGTGTCAGAACCACTGCCAGCAGTAAAGGGCACAAAAATACGAAGTGGCTTGGTCGGAAATTCTTTGTCCTGAGCAAAGACATTGCCAGTCAAGGCCATGGTGGTCAAAGTGGCCACTAAAAGAAAGTTTCGCTTCAGCATGTTCATTCTCCTGAGTCAGTTGAAAATCACAAACGTGTCAAAAATGGCCAAAGATTTTCTGCACCCTGTTTCAAAGCCATTTCTCCAATTCGAGTTTGCCAATGGGTTTCGTTGCCAAACTCGTCGCGCCACGACCAAAGACGACGCGTTAGATGGTGCAAATTGTGCTCACGGGTAAAGCCCATGGCACCATGGACTTGATGTGCAATTTCTGCGCCTTTTCCAGCAGCTTCGCCAACCCGAGATTTGGCAACAGCGATGAAGAAGGGTTCTGGTGCTTCGCTGGAAAGCTCAATGGCTGCATCAGCGGCAGCTGCACTGGCGGCCACGTGGCCGGCCAAAACGGCCAGCATGTGCTGAACAGCCTGAAATTTACCAATGGGTCGGCCAAATTGAACACGGTCATTGGCGTATTGCAAGGCATACTCTAATGAACGCTGCAATGCTCCTGCCATTTGAACTGCGCGCATTAATGCGCCTTCACACAACAAGCGTTCTTTGGCATTGCTTAAAGGGGCAAAGGCGCTGACGGGTGCATTGACAAAATCAAATTGAACCCTTGGCTCGCCTGCTAAATTTTTGACCCATTGCGATTGACTTTGACCCAGGGCTTCGCGCTCGATCAAAACAATGTAGGACTGACCTTCACGTTGAGCCACCACGACCAGATGGTCACAAGACAAGCCCCAAGGAACTCGGTGTGCATGACCCGACAGGCTGGGGGAGTTCTGACTCTCTTGAAGCTGTAAGCCGTCTTTGGCATGGGCCACACTCACGGATAAAACACCCCCTGGCACTTTCAGACCTGCGGCGCTGAGTAAACGACTGGCTAAGAAAGTTTCGGCCAAGGGAACAGGTGCGGCATGGTAAGCACTGCGCCGCAGCACAAACATCGCATCGTCAAAAGACAGGCCACTGCCGCCATGTTCTTCACTTAAGCAAGCTAGTGGCAGCCCGACTTCTTCTAGGGCCTGCCAAAGTGCTTGAGGCCAAACGCCAGACTCGCTGGACATGAAGACTTCTTTAAGACAGTGCTCTTGACAGATGCGGTCAACTGTTTTTTCCAGATCATCTCGAATGTCACTCATCTCAGTCCCAATCCTTTTGCAATCATTCCCCGCAATATTTCGCGTGTACCACCTCTGATGGTGAAGCCCGGCGCTTTGAGCATAGACATTCCCAACAAGGCATCGAAGTCCAGACTGTCGTTGTCCATGAGCGGCTCTGAAGGAATCAGTTGACGGAAAATCTCGGGTATTTCTCGCTCAAATGCAGTGCCGATGTCCTTGACCAGAGCGGCTTCCAAAATGGGTTTTTCTCCCTTTGTCAGCATGCCTGCGACCGAAGTTGACATGCGCCGCAAAGTGGTCAGGTGCGCAACAAAGCGTCCAATTTCATTGACCGATCGAGCATCAGGTTTTTCTCCCAACTGCTCCATGGATGCCAGAAGAAGTTGGTACGTGCTGAGGAATCGGTCGGGCCCTGAGCGCTCAAAAGCCAACTCACTGGTGACCATGTTCCAGCCGCCACCCACTTCGCCGACGACCATGTCATCGGGCACAAAGCATTCGTCAAACACAACTTCATTCCAGTCGTGGGCGCCGTAGATGTTAAGAATGGGGCTCAACTTCAAACCTGGTGACTTCAGATCCACAATGAACTGCGTCATGCCAGCATGGCGGTTTTCTTCTTTGGGTGATGTGCGAACCAAAGCGATTAAGTAATGTGCTCTGTGTGCACTGCTGGTCCAGACTTTGGTGCCTGTGATTTTCCAGCCACCTTCAACCTTCACTGCAGACGTTCTAACCGCCGCCAGGTCAGATCCAGAGTCTGGCTCGCTCATGCCGATTGCAAAGAAACATTCGCCCGCTGCAATTTGGGGCAAGATCAATTGCCGTGCACGTTCGCTGCCGTGGCGCAAAATTTGATTGCCACTTTGCCGATCGGCCACCCAATGCGCGCCCACAGGTGCACCACCCGCCAACATTTCCTCAGTCATGACATAGCGCTCGAGTGCTGTTCTTTCTTGACCGCCATATTTTTTGGGCCAAATCATGCCAATGTAGCCGGCTTGTCCGCACTTGCGACTGAACGCTGCATCGCCATCGGACCAGGAGTTTTTGCGAGGTGTGAATGTGCCCGCATCTCTCTCTCTTTTGAGGAACTCGCGAACTTGTTGTCTGAGCAAGCTCGCACTCTCTGGCAAGGTCACCGCAGGAAAAACAAAATCATGCATGTCATTCTTTCGCCGCTGAAATGGATTTGTCCTATCTTTATACTGCCATTGGCGAAAGTCAAGGAAGCACTAGACAACTAGGTGACTCCAGTTGGGTCTGAATAAGGGATGATGGCGATGATCCTTGATCCGAAATTTCATAAGGAACAACATGCGTTCAGGCATTTACAGTTATCCCAATACTCAAAGGGTTATTTTCGGTACGTCCTTTGAACAGGCGATTTCAAAGGAGCTTGAAACAGTTGGCGCTCAACGTGTCTATGTCCTGAGCAGCGGCAGCCTTTACCGTGAAACTCAAGTGGTCCATCAACTCAGAGCCGTTTTGGGTTCGCGTTGTGTCGGCCTATTTCATGAAATGCCCGCTCACACCCCTCGCATCTCTGTCGTCAAGGCGGCCCAGGAAGCGCAGCAGGTTCAAGCCGATTTGATCCTAACGCTGGGTGGTGGTTCCATGACAGATGCGGGAAAAATGCTCACGCTTTGCATGAGCAATGGCATTGAGTCGGCACAAGACTTAGACCGACTGGCCACCAAAGTTCACGCGGATGGAAAAATAGAGCGGCCGGAGTTTCTTGCGCCCACCGTGCCTTGTTCCGTGATTTCCACAACGCTTTCGGCTGGGGAATTCAGCGCGCTGGCGGGCTGTACCGATACGGTCAAAGGGATGAAAGAGAACTTTTTGCATCCAAAAGCTTCACCTCGATCGGTCATTTTGGATCCTGCATTGACATTGCACACCCCTGAATGGCTTTGGCTTTCTACAGGCATTCGTGCAGTCGATCACGCAGTTGAGGATTTGTGTTCTATCAATACACAGCCCATTTCAGAAGCCACTTCTTTTCAGGCTTTGCGTTTGCTTGGTAGAGGTTTGCGCGCCGTCAAAAAAGACGCCTTAGATCTAGAGGCCCGCCTTGATTGTCAATTGGGGGCATGGATGTCAATCATTGGTTCCAGTGCGGGTGTTCAAAAGGGTGCCAGTCATGGCATAGGGCACATCTTGGGCGGAACTGCAGGGGTACCTCATGGCTACACGTCATGTGTCATGTTGCCTCATGTATTGCGCTTCAATCAGAGCGTCAACGGCGCCCAGCAAAAGTTGGTCAGTGAAGCCTTGGGTGAGCCTCACAAACCAGCCTGCGATGTTGTATCAGAGTTGGTGGCTCAACTGGGTCTTCCAAGCACGCTCAGGGAGGTGGGTGTCAAAGCTGACATGTTGGACTTGATTGCACAAAATTCAATGCACGATCGTTTGATCCACAGTAACCCTCGGAAAATAAATGGGCCTGAAGATGTTCGCCGAATTTTGGATGCCGCTTGGTAAGGCTTTGATGTGAAAACATTGCAATCTAAGGCCTTGGTTTGGGCCATGTGCATTGGACAAGTCGGCAATCTGTTGCCCCATGTGGTGGTGCCCGCTGTCATGGTTCAGTACCTCATGCCCTTGTGGGGTATGACAAACACCCAAGCAGGATTGCTTGCAGCAGCCTATGCTGCAGGTTATATGCTGGCGGTTCCCTTTTTGAGTTCCTTAACTGACCGCTACGATGCAAGGCGTATTTTGCTGATTGGCTCCTTGTGCAGCGGACTGAGCACCCTGGCCTTCGCAGGGTTTGCCACCAGTTGGTTAACGGGCGTGATCATTTGGGGTTTGGCGGGCGCAAGCTTTGCTGGGGCCTACATGCCTGGCTTGCGTGCATTGACGGATCGAATAGATGCATCAAACGCTTCGCGCAGCATTACTTTGTACACTGCCAGTTACTCATTGGGAGTAGGTTTTTCTTTCTTGGTATCGCAGCTCGTTGCCGATGCCTTTGGATGGCGATGGTCCTTCGGTATCACAGGCTTGGGACCTTTGATCATGGCCTTTGTGGCTTGGCGAATGAAGCCCGTATTGCCTATTCCAAAAGAGGGTCACCTGTTGGATGTTCGCCCCGTCTTGCGCAATCGGCCAGCAATGGCCTATATCTTGAGCTACGGCGCACATTGTTTCGAGTTGTATGGATTTAGAACCTGGCTTGTGGCGTTTTGGACCTTTGTCATTTCACGCCATCAGGGCGGCTCTTTGCCAGACGCCATGACTGTTAGTTTTGTGGCCTCCTTATTGGCCATGCCCGCTAGCATCTTTGGCAACGAGTTGTCTTTGCGTTACGGACGAGCGCGCGCCATTGGCTGGATTCAGGTGATTTCAGCCCTGACAGCATTGTCTGTTGGGTTTTTGGCAGGTGGTTCTGCATGGGTGCTCTTGGTGCTCATTCTTTTTTATGCCATCACCGTGCCAGCCGATTCTGGATCTCTGACGGCTGGAATGATGTCGCATGCGCAAGCGCAGTTCAAGGGTTTGACCTTGGCTGTGCACTCCACTGTGGGGTTTGGGCTCTCAGCTTTGTCGGGATGGATGGTTGGATTGGCGCTCGATTTGCAGGGCGGCACCCAAGAACCTCAAGCATGGCTGGCTGCATTTGGTGTGCTGGCGGCAGGTGTCATGATGGGGCCGCTGGCTTTGAGCTTATCCAAGAGCAGCAAGCGCTGATTTCCCAAATTGCTGCGTTGGATGATTCAAAAGAGTTTACTTGCCTGAAAGTCCCATGCCTCTAGAAATGACCTCTTTCATAATTTCATTCGTACCACCATAGATGCGTTGGACGCGAGCATCTGCAAAAGCCCTTGTGATAGGGTATTCCCACATATAGCCATACCCACCGTGCAGTTGCACACATTCATCCATCACTTTGCACTGAAGATCGGAGCACCAATATTTGGCCATGCTGGCGGTTTGCGTGTCTAGTTGGTCCACATTCACCAGTTCACAACATTTGTCAATGAATACTCTGGCTATTTGAACTTCGGTTTGCATCTCAGCAAGCTTGTATCGCGTGTTTTGATAATTGGCCACGGCTTGGCCAAAAACTTTTCGTTCTTGGGTGTACTGCACCGTCCAATCAATGGCGGCTTGTGCCGCAGCGATGGCACTGATTGCAATTTGCAGTCGCTCCCATGGCAGTTGCTCCATCAAACAAATAAATCCCTTGCCTTCGTAGTCGAGCCCACCCAACAACTGAGTGGCCGGCACTTGCACATTGTCAAAAAACAACTCAGAAGTGTCTTGCGCCTTAAGGCCCAATTTTTTCAATCGTTTGCCTTTTTCAAACCCAGGCATGCCGCGCTCTATCAAGAACAAACTGGTTCCTTTGGCGCCCGCGCTGGGATTGGTTTTGGCAACCACAATGACCAGGTCGGCATGCCATCCATTGGTGATAAATGTTTTGCTGCCGTTCAGCAAATAAGAGCCATCGGCTTGCTTGATAGCGCTTGTTTTGACACCTTGAAGATCAGAGCCTGCCGCAGGTTCACTCATGGCAATAGCGCCCACCATTTCACCGGAGGCCAAATTGGGTAAGTACTTTTTCTTTTGGGCTTCAGTACCGTAATTTAAAATATAGGGCGCAACAATTTCATTGTGCAGGCCATAACCAATACCTGTAAAGCCCGCACGGCCCAACTCTTCCATTTGAACCACAGAATAAAGCTTGTCAGCGCCAGCGCCCCCATATAACTCGGGGAGCGTCATGCACAAAAAACCGTTGGCTCCTGCTTTTTGCCAAACGGCCCGATCGACGTAGCCTTGTTCCTCCCATGCTTCATGAAAAGGGGCAATTTCTTTGTCCATGAAGCGTTTGAAACTGTCACGAAATGACTCGTGTTCAAGCGTAAAGAGAGTTCTTGAGATCATGGTTTGTCCTGATGAAAGTGCATTGGATAGACACAAAGCAAGCGCCTCTTAAAAGTATACTCGTCTCGAATGCAGCTGCTTTGCAGTCCGTGAAAGCCTCAAATTTTTGGAGATGCTATGTCCGAAGCTTTTGTCTACGACGCAATTCGCACACCCCGCGGCAAAGGGAAAAAAGACGGCAGCCTTCATGAAGTCAAGCCCGTTGATTTGCTGGCCGGTGTGTTGGCGCAACTTCAAAGCCGCAATCAACTCGATACCGCCGCTGTTGACGATGTGGTCATGGGCGTGGTGTCTCCCATCGGAGAGCAGGGCTCGGTGGTGCCCAAGGTGGCTGCGCTTAAAGCCGGTTGGGATTGGCAATGTGCGGGGCTTCAAATCAATCGCTTTTGTGCTTCTGGTTTAGAAGCAGTCAACTTGGCCGCCATGAAAGTTAGAAGCGGTTGGGAAGAGTTGGTGGTGGCCGGTGGCGTAGAAAGCATGAGCCGAGTACCGATTGGTGCAGATGGCGGTGCATGGGCTCAAGATCCAGAAACAAACAGTGCTACTTTGTTTGTACCGCAGGGCATTGGTGCAGACTTGATTGCCACCCTTTGCAGCTTCAGTCGACACGACTTGGACACCTTTGCGGTGGAATCACAAAAGCGAGCGACGCACGCCAGAGCCAGTGGCTACTTTGATGGCTCTGTGGTGCCCGTTTTAGACAAACTGGGCCAAGTCATTCTGGCCCAAGATGAATTCATCAAACCGCAAACGACGACGGAAACTTTGGGTTCTCTCAGGGCCTCTTTTGAGCAGTTGGGGGCGATGGGATTTGATGCAGTGGCTTTACAGCGCTATCCGCAAGTTGAACGTATTTTTCATGTGCACCATGCAGGCAATTCTTCTGGCATTGTCGATGGTGCTGCCGCAGTGCTCATTGGCAGCGAGGCTGCAGGAAAAATTCATGGTCTGAAACCGCGCGCCAGAATTGTGGCGGCAGCCTTGTCGGGCGCTGACCCCACTATCATGCTCACAGGCCCCATGCCCGCTACTAGAAAAGCACTGGCCAAGGCAGGTTTGCGCATTGATCAGATTGATTTGTTTGAGGTTAACGAAGCCTTTGCCGCGGTGCCTCTGAAGTTCATGCAAGAAATGGGCGTGTCGCACGATTGCGTCAATGTGAATGGCGGCGCCATTGCCATGGGTCATCCCTTGGGTGCTACTGGCGCCATGATTCTTGGAACTTTGATTGACGAATTACACCGTCGACAACTCCGCTATGGTTTGGCCACACTGTGTGTGGGCGGTGGCATGGGCATAGCCACCATCGTTGAACGCATTTAAGAGCAGGTGGCCATATGATTTTAAAAACATTGCGCTACGAGATTGAGCAAGAGATTGCCACCATCACGTTCGATGAGCAGGGCTCGCCCGTCAATACCATGTGCTTGCAATGGCAAGACGATTTATTGGAGGTAGCTCAAGCGCTTGTCAAAGATCGGCCAAAGCTTCAAGGTGTTATTTTGGCTTCCAATAAATCGACTTTCTTTGCAGGCGCCGATCTGAAGGGTGTCATGCGATCAAGCGCAGCCGATGGCCCGCGGGTATTTGCTGAAATTGAGCGCATCAAGAAGAGTTTTAGAACCATTGAAACTTTGGGTATCCCTGTTGTCAGTTGTTTGAATGGCAGTGCGCTGGGCGGAGGCTGGGAAGTTGCGCTGATAGGGCATTACAGAATTTCAACGCGCAATGCCAAGACGCAGTTTGGTTTGCCCGAGGTCACCTTGGGCCTGATTCCGGGGGGCGGCGGCATCACCAAAATGACGCGCGCTCTTGGACTCCTTGCGGCGCAGCCTTATATTTTGGAAAGTAAGTTGTTTGGTCCTGAGCAAGCTTTGAAACTCGGCTTGGTGCATGAGTTGGTTGAGACAGATTTAGAGCTTCGCAAATGTGCCTTGGTCTTTATTGCAGCAGCTCAAAACAAGCCAGAGGCTTGTCTGCACATTTGGGACCGCAAGGACTATCAGATGCCTGGCGGCACGCCTCACAACCCTAAGTTGGCGGGTATGTTGAGTTTGGCGCCCGCAGCATTGAAACAAAAAACACGCGGTTTGTACCCTGCACCAGAGGCCGCCTTGGCTGCGATGGTGGAAGGTGCCTTGGTTGACTTTGAGACGGCCATGCGCATTGAGAGCCGCTACCTTGCAGGCCTGATGACCAGCGGTATTGCACGCAACATGATCAATACTGTTTTCTTCAATATGAACAGCATCAAAAGCGGCCACAGTCGACCCGCTGGGGTACCTCGTTATCGCCCTCAAAAGGTGGGTATTTTGGGGGCGGGCTTGATGGGATCGGGTATTGCATACAGCCAAGCAAGTCGAGGTATTGCGTCGGTGCTGAAAGATGTGACCCTTGAAAAGGCTGAAAAGGGAAAGTCTTACAGCTCGGCGCTCACACAAAAGTTGGTGGAAAAAGGCAGCATGAGCCATGAACAGCAAACCAATTTGTTGAACTTGATTCAAGCCACTGACAATACGCAAGACTTGAAGGGATGCGATCTCATCATTGAAGCTGTTTTTGAACAGCGCGAAGTGAAAGCTACTGTCACAAAAGATGCGCAAACCATGCTGGCTGATGGTGGTTTTTTTGCAAGCAACACATCGACCCTGCCCATCAGCGGATTGGCCACTGCCAGCAATCACCCTGAGAAATTCATTGGCATCCATTTCTTCAGCCCTGTAGAAAAGATGAAGCTGGTTGAGATTATTCGGGGTGAAAAAACCGATGATGAAACCATTGCCCGCGCTTACGATTATGTTCAGGCCTTGGGCAAGCTGCCCATCGTTGTGAACGACTCGCGAGGTTTCTACACCAGTCGCACCTTTGCCACCTTCGTCATGGAAGGTGCCGCCATGTTGGGTGAGGGCATACCAGCACCCGTGATTGAAAATCTGGCCATGCAAGTCGGCATGCCCGTAGGCCCATTGGCTGTGATTGACGAAACTGCCCTGACTTTGTCGGTCCATGTTTTAGAGCAAACTCGCCAAGACTTCAAGAAAGAAGGGCGTACCTACGTTGAAAGTCCTGGAGAACTGTTGGTCGAGCGAATGGTCAAAGAGTTCAAGCGAGGAGGGCGTGCAGCAGGTGGTGGTTTTTATGATTACCCAGTTGGACAAAAAAAAATGCTGTGGCCTGAATTGAAAAATCGATTTGAAAAAAGTCACATCACATGGAATGTGCAGGACGTGAAAGACCGAATTCTTTTCAGACAAGCCATAGAAACTGCAAGGTGTTTAGACGAAGGTGTTCTGACGTCCGTCCATGAAGGCAACATTGGTTCTATTTTTGGCATCGGATACCCAGCTTGGACCGGCGGCGCTTTGCAATTTATTTACGGCATGGGTGTTTCAAATTTTGCAAAGCGGAGTCAAGAACTCGCGGCTCAATATGGTGATGGGTTCAATGTCACTCAAGGGGTCTTGGCAACGCTTGAGAAACACACACCGATCTACTAGATCAAAAACCATGGAGTGCCTTCGATGAAATCTAGCGCAGATATAAGCAGCACCATGATGAAGGTGGACTTGTCCATCAATCATTTTCTGGACCGCGCGGGCACTTTGTTCCCTACAAACGAAATCGTTTCGAGACTGCCCGATAAATCTCTCGTCAAGCATACCTACGCACAGTTTTATGAGCGCACACGAAGCTTGGCGCAAGGCTTGAAAGATTTGGGGCTGAAAAAAGGCGATCGGGTGGCCACCTTGTGTTGGAACCACCATGCGCATTTGGAATCTTACTTCGGTATTCCTGCGGCTGGCGGTGTCATGCACACTCTGAATTTGCGTCTTTCACCCGACGAAATTGCTTGGATTGCAAACGATGCGCAAGACAGATTCTTGATCATTGACGACATCCTGCTGCCGCTGTATCGCCAAATTGAACACAAGTACAAATTCGAGAAAGTCATTGTGTTTCCTTTCTCTGGCGCGCAAGTGCCTGCAGAGTTCATGGATTACGAAAGTTGGTTGGCCAGCACCGATACCAGCCACTTTGAATACGCCCCGCACTCAGAAGACGATCCGGTTTCCATGTGCTACACCTCTGGCACCACGGGAAGGCCCAAAGGCGTGGTCTATTCACACCGTTCTACGGTTTTGCATACGCTGGTCGCTTCTTTGGGCGACTTCTGGTCTTTGCGCGGCACCGACGTGGTCTTGCCAGTGACCCCCATGTTCCATGCCAACAGCTGGGGCATCCCTTATGGCGCCGTCATGATGGGCGTCAAAATGGTGTTCCCCGGCCCGCACCTGCATCCAGACGATTTGTTGGACCTGATGCAACTGGAGCCACCTACTTTGTCATTGGGCGTGCCCACCATTTGGATGGGTTTGATTCAGGCCTACGAAGCCGCTTTGACCCAACAACCAGGCCGTTGGAAATTACCGGCCGGCATGCGCAGCTTGGTGGGAGGTGCCGCAGTGCCTGAAGCCCTCATTCGCGCCTTTGACAAACATGGCATCTGGATTTTGCAAGGTTGGGGCATGACCGAAACTTCGCCCGTCTGCACCATTTCTTACCCCAAGGCCGAATTGCGCGATGCGCCGATGGAGGAGCGCTACCGCCGCGCTGCCATGGCCGGTATTCCAGTGCCGCTGGTTGATTTGCGCATTCGCAACGACGAAGGCCAAGATCAAGCTTGGGACGGACAGCATGTGGGTGAGTTGCAGGTGCGAGGCCCCTTCATCACGGGCAGCTACCACCATGTGCCTGTGAGCGAAGATAAATTCACAGGCGACGGATGGCTGCGAACGGGCGATGTGGCCAGCGTTGACAGCATGGGCTTTGTGCGCATTACCGATCGCACCAAGGACTTGATCAAATCAGGCGGAGAGTGGATCAGCTCGGTCGATTTGGAAAACGCGCTGATGGCTCATCCCAGCATTGCCGAAGCGGCAGTGATTGCCATTCCAGACGAAAAATGGAGCGAACGGCCTTTGGCTTGTGTCGTGGCCAAACCCGGCCAAACACCGCAAGCCGAAGAACTGGCTGCCCATTTGCTGAAAATGG
>Ga0214919_10008555_pt1 | contig 13436 bp, 3 predicted proteins | sample LL1503_MetaG_FD_177994 | JGI IMG/M metagenome (GOLD analysis project Ga0214919, IMG submission 177994) | Freshwater microbial communities from Lake Lanier, Atlanta, Georgia, United States - LL-1503 | ecosystem: Environmental > Aquatic > Freshwater > Lake | place: USA: Georgia | collected 2015-03-15
ATATCAGCTCTTCTATTATTTTCTCTATCTCTAGCCATTGCATTCTGATTCCTAACAGTCTCAAGACCTAGAGGACTTATCTCTTTCTTGTAGATCATATCATTTTTAGAATAAGCATCAGCTGCAGACATTATGTCTCTTTCAGCTAAATAACTTGCAGATAGTCTATCAACATTAAATCTAGCTAACTCAAGATTATCTAAATCTAACCCTTCAACACTTGTTATATCATTTGTTTCTGTATATGTGTTACCGGATGGATTAATTTCTTCACTTAAATCTCTATTGTGTTTGTATACAATTTCATCTACTTCAATTGCTTGTGCAATTTTTTGTAAGTATGCAGGTTGAGCTGGATTTACATCTCCGTTACTTATATCTTGTTCTACATTATTCTTTTGATTAGTAGATACTGTAACAGCATCTTGAGCTTGTACTTCTTTTGCTTTAGTATAATCTTTAAGAAATAAAAACTGTTCTTTTAAGAACTCCTTTTCAGCTAAAACTTCATTATTATTATACTTACTTGCTCTTGCTTTAGATTCATCTTTTCTTCTTACATATGCTTCTGTAGCATATTTCTTTTGTAAAGCAGGATCATTAATATAATCAGCATAAAACATCTTTTGTAATGTAGGAATAATAAGATCTCCGTTCTTTTGTCTAACCGTATACATACCAGTTGCATCTGGTTCAGTTATATCAACAGACAAATTCATTTTTTTAGCTAAGTCCATGTACTGTTGAGTAGCATTAACATTTGGAGTATACATAATATTTCCAAAACCTAAAACATCAGCTTCTGCTGCATTTTTAAATTCTTCTAATCTGTAATCCATGTCTTTAATACCCACATCCCAGTAAGCACCTCTATCTTCTTTATTTTTACTTGATGCTAATGCTAATGCTCTTGACTTTTCATCTTTATAGTTCTTAGTAAGAGCCATATCTTTCATCAAGTTTTTATTTTCATAAACAGGTCTAAAGATTTGTTTAGCTTGTTCTACATTTTGCTCAAGAGATAAATCTAAACCAGAAACTCTTTTTAATTCATAATCTATATTTTTTAGATAATCATCTTTCATCTTATTACTAGAATCTCTAGTAACATCTTGATAGTATAATTGTCCATATAGATTATTTAATTGCTTATAATTCTTGTCATACTGATTTTGCTTTGTTTGCAAAACATTATTATAAAAATTATAGTCAGGCTGAAATGGTTGAAAATCAGGAATATAATCGGTTACACCTGTAATATATGTACTCATAGCTAATTTTTTCTATTGTAAATCTATAAAATTTTTAATTTCTCTATAAACATCAAAAGTTTAGAGTATAAATGGGTAAGTTATATCACCATACACAAACCCTCCTGTTTTTTTAGTTGGAGTTTGACCAGAGAAATGTGCATTAACTAAACCTGAGTCATCAGTTTCATCACCAGAACCCATGCTTTTTTTCTTATTGTTAACACAGTTAACTAAAGCTTGATCTTTTAAACCATACTTTTCACACTCAGCATATAATTTAGCCTCATCTGCTGAATTATATTCAGGTTTAACTTGTCTAGCTTTTGATGGATCATACCTAACTCTACCTCCTTCTTCAGGATGAGTATCAAACTGAGGATATATTTGATTCATTGCATCTGTCTTCATCATGTTTGTAATACCTGATGTAGTTTGATTCAACAAGTTATTTCTCAGTGCTCTCTTAGTATTATCATACTGTTGATTAGAAATAGTATTCTGATCATATAGTTTTTGTTGAGAAGCAGTATTTAATTGTTGCTCTTGATTCTCAACATTAGCAATATTTGATTCAAACTGGTTAGCAATGTTTACATTGGCATTATTGTATTTAGCCATTACATCTGCCGCATTTTTACTAGCTGCTCCCATTACACCTGATGATCTAGCAGACAATGCTTGAGGTCCTGCAAACTGTCCAAGAGCTTGTGTTTGTATATTAGCTTGCTCAGCATTAGCAGCAAGTTCTCTTGTTGGATCCATGAATGTAGGTTTTGGTGTTCTCAAATCATACTTAGCAGCCCAAGGCATGTATTTCTTAGCACCCATTAAATCACCAAAAGCACCTGCAATTTTCATTTTATCTTGCAACCACATTTTAGGTTCAGTCTCTTGAGCAGGAGTACCACTTTCTACACATGGCGGACAACTACCATCAGCATTTCTTTCTGGTACATAAGTACTACCATCAGCTCTAGTACATTCTGGACATGGTCCTGCTACTTGGTCTTTCTTTTCTTCAGGTACAGCTTCAAAGTTTCCTTGAGCTGTATTTGGATTTGCACCATGTGCTAATGTTGATTGACCAGCAAAACCTTCAATAGGTGATAATGTGTTATAATTATCTCCATATAAGGCAGCCATTTCAGTTTCATCATTACCACCAGTATTAGTTTGTATATCATGATTTCCTCTACCAAATAAAGTTTCTAATTGATATGAATCATCATCCCCCCATTTATCATAAGTACCTTTAACTTTATTATTTTGCATTCTAGCAATACCATGTGCACCAGTTTGTTCTATTAAAGTTTGATCAGGAGTCGGTAAAGTAATTTTTAATGTTTTTGCAATTTTATCTTTATTATCCCAACCTTTAGATTCATATTCTTTTTTCTTTTTATCATATTCATCTTGTGTTTTAACAATACCTCTCTTTTTTAAATTATCATAACTATCAAAAGCTGTAGCACCATTATTAAGATATCTCATATCCATACCGGATTCTTTTATTGCATCATTTCTTTTCTTTCCAGTTAAGATTCCATTTATAATTTCATCACCAGTTGGAACAGCTCTATTTTTTCTGTATTTACTTATACCAATTTTACCACCTGTTTTAGGGTTTTTATAAGCTGCTTGGGCTTCTTCAATTAATGTAGCTCTAACTTTTGAATTAGGATTAGTTATTTCTTTCTCTAACATTTTATAGCCTGTTGCATTTACTGCTTTTAAATCTGACAAAGATAAGTCACCTGTAGGTTTTGTAGGTGGTACATATTTAGCAGGTTTACCATTTAACATTATTTTAGGTTCCTTACCTGGATTTTTTTTCATCCATATTTGATATTTTTTATTAGATGCTTCAGAATCTAAACCTGTAACATCTAATGTACCATCATCTACAGCTGGAGCACCTCCTTCAGCACCAGTAGAACTAGCACCTTCAGCACCTTGGTATGTTCTTAAAGCACCTCCTCTAGCATACATAGCAGACTTAGGTCTACCCATATAGTTTTTAGAAGTAATACCCATAGACATACCATACTCTGCTTCTGGCATATCATCACCATAAGGTAAATCATAACCTCCCATATTCATACCATACTGAGCCATTGGTTGCTCCATTTCTCCTGGTTGTGCAACAGGTTGACCTTCATTCATTTCTTCAGCTTGTTGAGCTTGTTGAGCTTGTTGAGCATAATCTGGATCTTGTTCTTCAGTATTTTGTTGTTGTTCTATTGATTGTAATTTACCATCTATTTGTCCAGCAAATTCTTTAATAGAAGGATCAACAAATGTATCTTCAGTATATTGATTTTCTGCAGTCATTGGTTTTGCTACAGCTGGCATACCTTGAGGGAATCCTTTCTTACCTTCTTGTACTAAAGCTAGAGCAGCAAGTTTAGATTGATAATTTTTAATCATCAATTCTGCAGTTTTTCTATCAATTGCATCTGAGTCTGGATCTTGAAGAATCTTTCTGTACTTCTCAATATCATATTGTTTAGCAAGTGCCGCTGGAGTATAACTTTTCTTACCCTTACTACCTTTACCAAACATTTGTAAGAACTCAGGTTCTTTAATGTTCATACCTCTGAAGTCACTATATATAAAAGTGTCATCAGGTAAGTTTAATGGAACACCACCGCCAGAGTGTCTAGGACCTTTGATAGTTTTGTGTTCTGGCATTCCATCACCATTGATGTCACCATATACAGTTTCTCCTCCTTCTGCTTCTAGATTAGCTTCTTCTCTAGGAACAGCCGTCATATACTTGCTGGCTTTCAGACTTGGTTTACCTGTATAAGTATTGTAATCTGCACCACCCATAGCTGGTACATCATTAGCTAAAGAACCTTGTACTTGGTAACCTGTTCTAGCTTGCGGTACTTTTTTAATTCTTACTTTCATCTTATTAAGATTATAAATATTCTACTTCACCTCCGTTAGCAATAAACTCTGCTAATTCTTCTTCAGTCATATCAACTTCATCTCCCTCAGCAAAACCACCTTCTTCCATATAACCACCAGATTGACCATATGCAAATCTACCCATAGTTTCTTGACCTGTTTCATTAGGTCTAAACATTCCTGTTTGTTGACCATAAGCTACATAATCTCCTTTGTCTTTATTAGTAGATGCACCATAAAGACTATCAGAATTAAAGTTATTTTGATACATTTCTTTTTCTTTCTTAGCAGAATCTAATCTACCCATAAAGCCTGTAAACATATCAGCACCAGCATTAAATTTATTATTAAAGTTAGTACCATCAAAGTTTCTTTTTGTTTCTACATCTTGTGCTATTAAATCATCTTCACCCGGATTACCAAAATCTAAAGAAGTAATTTTTTGATCTTTAGTTTGATTAGGATCCATTTGAATTGCATCAACTTTAGCATCTTTATTAATAGGTACATTTTGATTCATAAATGGAGCAGACGCACCCATAAATGAATTAGAATTTTCTTGTGGTTTTAACATACCAGCTAAATTACCTGAATTAGCAGTAGGATCAGATGCTGGATTTAAAGCACTTGTTCCAGACTTAACTGTTGGACCAGTTTGAGCTTTTGGTAAACCACCGTATCTTTTTTCATACTCAGCTTCTGTACCTTCTTCTTGCATTTGCATTCTCATTGCTTCTTCCTCAGCTTCTTTTTTTGTTGTTGCTTTTGATTTACCTGTAGAAAATCTATAATAAGGATTTAAACCTGGATCATTCATACTAGAAGAAGGTGTAAATTCTTCTCTAATATTTTGAGCATTTTTTAATGTAGGTATATACCAATTTTCTATAAAATCTCCTTTATCTGAAGTATTTAATAATTGTGAATTAGGATTAAGATAAGTTTCAAGTACTCTTTGTTTCTCTATAGCAGGAGCTTTTAACATATTTTCTCTATCAGCATTTGAAGCATTGATCATTTCAATATCTTCTGGAGAAAGTCCTTCTGGTAATGCAGCTTCTACAGTTCCATTATCCCACCATTCAGGTTTATCCATACCTTGTTCTTGAGACCATTTTTCAGATCTTCTTACTCCAGCTTCTAATTCTTTTTGTTTTCTTCCTGCTTCAGCTTTTTCTCTTTTAGCAAAAAACTGTTCAGCCGGTGTTAAGTTTTCATCTTCATTTTCATTCTCTAACTTAGCCCATTTTCTTTCTTGTCTTTTTTCTCTTCTAGACAATTTTTCATATTGCTCATCAGGTATATTATATTCACGTTTTTTTGAATCAGCTTTTACATCTTTTTTAGATACACTTTCTCCTGGAACATTAATGTTACCACTTTTAGAATAGTAGTCAGTATATTTTTTAGGTCTACCTAATATACCTCTTTTATGTACAGTTCTTGCTACAGGAGTTAAACCTGTCAAAGGATCTTTATACAAAGCACCAGTCTTAGTATTATATGGATTATTAGCTACAGTATATTTTTCTCCTAATAAGAAGTCACCAAGTTTTTGCATTCCTCCTTTTTGTGCTTGAGGCATATCAAAACCACCTTGACTAAACATGTCAGGCTGATCTTTTCCTATATAACCACCTTGTTGAGCAACTGGTTCAAAACTTCCCATTTGACTTGACTTCTGTCTATTTTGAGCAAGTTCTTGCGCAGATTGCATTAACTCAGGATCATTAGACTTCATCATTTTATCATAGATAGAATCTATAGCCGCTTTACTAGATACTTCTTTTAGTTTATCAGTAAATGAAGATTTAATTTTAGAAACATCATTTGTTAAAGTATCTTTTTTATTACCTCTACCTATTTCAGTAGACTCTTCTGCATCACCACCTTCTTGTTTTTTGATAAGAGATAATACATTTTTTGTAAAGTTCTTTTTAGAACCTCCTTTTTTATAGTAACCATAACCATCTCCTAATGTATCCCATTCAATAGGTGTATAATTACCTTCATATTCACTTATGTCTTTTCCAAAATCACTAAAGTCATCTTTTACAGTTTTACCTACAAAGTCTGCAAGTGAGGCTAATCGGTCATTTAAATCATCACCAGCATCTTCTTCTTCACCCTCATTAGCTGATAATTCATTATATGATAAAATTGGTCCACCATCTTGAAATTCTTCTTCACTGTTAGCAATTACATCTGGCTCTTCTTCATTAGCATATGAATTATAATAATTCATACCATCACTTGCAGCATCTTCCTCTTCAGTCTCTTGATTCTCTTGACCTACAGGTTGAAACTCAGATTGACCAATTTTAGATTCTTCAGCAGATCCTTCTTTAGTTTTTGATTGCTCTTCTTCTTCAGGAGCTTCCATTTCTTGCATAACTTGAGTTAAAATAGGATATGCTATTTCTTTAGGAACACCCTTAGAAACTAATAACTTATATATTTCTTCTGGCTCCATTTCATTATCTAAAGCCCCAGTTACATATTGTTTTAATGCTTCTATTTGTTTTTCTTGCATAACTTCCTCACTTCTTGTTTCAGCACCCATTTGTGCTTTCTTCAAAAACTGACCTGTCTTATTTATATATTCACCTTGTCCGTTTGGAGCTTTGTAAATTCTAACTGTTCTTCTTTCCATGTGTAAAGATTATAATTTAATATACTAAAAATAAATTTATTGTTTAAACTTTAAAAATTTAGTCTACATCTTCAACAATGTAACCTTGTTTAATATAGTCTTGAATTTCTTTAGAATTGAGTTTTAAAACTATAGCACCTTTTTGAGCTTTAACTAATCCTCCTAACTTATTCATTTTACCTGGTTCAAACCTAAGCAAATTCTTGTTAGGTTTTTTGTATAAATTCAGTGATTTTAAAATATCAATTGCTTCTTCAGGCATTGGTTCTGGCAACTTATTTTCCCCTAGTTTTTTAAGAGAACTTCTACTCAAATCATTTCTTGTATCTAAGGTAGGTATAAGTTCAGGATAATTTTCACGTATAAGTTTCTCTTGTTCTTTAGTAATAAATTTATCTGTTATTGATTTATCAATATCTTTTAAAGCATTCCATCTTTTTTTTAAATGTGGATGTAAATTACGTAAATCACTATTACTTGAATTCCCTGAAGGATCAAGTTTTTTATATTCTTTAAATATTTCATCTATTTCATTTCTCCAGTTTTTATAGTTTTGAATTTTTTTCTGTAGTTCAGCATTACTATAAACATCAGCTTTTCCTATAATTGGTTCTGAAGTAATAGCAGACTTTAATTTTTTCAAGGCTTCATCTCCTTCAGAAAACTGTTTATAATCAAAGTCACCTACATTATCAAATATTTCTTTACTATACTTACGTATTGGTGTAAAACTATCTCCTGAGTATGTATCTAAACCTATACTAGTTGCTCTTTTTGGTATTGAATTTGCTTTTGTTTTACTTAATTTTCCTGGTAAAGTTGTAGTATATTTACCTAATTGTTTTACACCTTTCCCTACATTAAGTCCTGAAAAGTTGAGTGCATTCCAGGTATTTTCACCTAAGGCTTCACCAACATTATCAAATGTAGGATTATCATAAGCTTTTTTAGTTGCTCTTCTTACATCACTATTTTGATCTATATAGTTATTTATACCAGATGTAATAAATGCAGAATTTAATAAATTTTTTAAGTTAGCTCCTGGTAATGATTTTGGTGCTGCATTCATTAATTGTTTTACACCAGCTCTACCTGATTGTACTAATGATGACTTAGCAGCATTACGCCCAAGAGAAGTTAAACCTTTTGCTAAACCTACAGCACCTTTAACTCCAGCACTTGTCATACCAATAGGTAATGTCCAGAAGTCATCTACAGGTTGTGCAGCTCCTGATGATCTATCTTCCCATTCAGCTTGTTTTCTGAAGTATTCACGCATTTCAGGAGGTAAACCAGCTTGAGTATTATTATAGACTTTACCATCTTTACTAATAACTTTAGTATATTTAGTTCCATCATCTTTAGTTACTACAATAGTTTTATTACCTTTCTTATCGGTATGTTCTTTTGTAAGTATAACTTTTGATTCACCACCTTTCTGTTTAACCCATGGATAGTTACCAGACTTTCTGTACGCATCCATTTTTGCTTTGTGTCCATAAGTATCAGCAAACTGAGCTATTTGTACAGGTTTACCATTTAGTGATTCAGCATAACCATATACTTCAGGATCTAATACTTTACCATACAAAGAATAAGGCTGGTATCCTTCTGGATATTTAGATTGTTTTGCTGGTTTAGAACCAGTTGGTTTTTTATATTGAGCTATTTGAATAATGCTTGATTCACCATTTTGAAATTTAACTTTTTTTCTTGGTAGTTCTTCTTTCAAAGCTAAATTATAATCAGTTGGATAACCAGTTATAATTTTTTTTTGAAAATCATTAAATTCTTTATATGATTTAAATGTATCAGATTTTATATTATCAAATGCTTCTTTTCTTTTAAGATAATTATTATATGTTTTAAGACTATCTTCATAAGTATGCCCAGAAGTTTTTGTTTCAAATTTAGGTTTTTCTTCTTTTAATACAACTTTTTGTGCAGGTTTTTTAAATATATAGTCATAATCTTCAACATTAATACTTAACCCTATTGGTGATATATTTGATTTTTTTACAAGTTTAGTAATTAACTTACCATACTTATCTTTTGGATCATGTGCTAAATCACCATATGTTTTTAACTGTTCTTTTAAAAATTCAGCAGCCTTTTTTTTATTGTATTCTTTTTTTACACCCACAGCATCTGAACCAAATCTTTTAGTTTTATCTGCTATTTGTTTATTTGAATAGTTATATAAATCTAAACTATCATCATACATAGCTTTTCTATAAGCAAATTCTTTTGGATCAGATATTTCTAATACATTGTTTTTTACAGTTTTACCTTCCTGAGCTTGATTAAGTTCTGGTACAGATATATCCTCTACTATATAACCACCTTTTCTGTATTGATCAATTTCATCATCTGTAAGGTTTATGTATATACCACCATCTTTATATTCTAATTCATTGCCTGGTTCTACATTATTAAAATAGTCTTGCATCTCTTCTTTAGACATATTCTTTCTATTTGTAGAAGAAGCTTTAAATTTCCATGAACCATCTGGCTTTTTCATCCATTCACCTCCTGGAGTTTCTTCATTAGAATACATACTCTCATTACTGAATGTTGGATGATTTGAAAACTTATATGTATCAGGAGCATGACCAGGACCATTTATAAATTCATCATAGCCTACTGGATCATTCTGATGAAACTGTTGATCATCATAATCATATGAAGATTGAATATTTCTTGGACCTGATGTATTTTGCGGACCACCTTTTTGAAAGTAATTTACATTTGGATCATATATTCTTTTTGAGTAGTCTTGAAATAAAGGACCTTTTTGCATGAGCTTATTCATACCCATTATACTCTTAGTCTTTCTTTTCTTTTTTGTACCTCCTTTTTTCATCTGTGGGTATTCATCCACATATTGTGCTCCAGGAAAAGTATAGTCTGCTCCCGGAAGCATTATCTTTCTCTGACCATTATTGGCTACACCTAATACAGGATAGCCTACTCCTTCCATAGTAATGTTATTACCAGGAATTCTAGTAGGTAAACCAGGATACTTCCACTGACCCATTGGATCAGTGATTATATCTTTAGGTTTTGCAGGAGCTTTAGCTTTGTCCAACTCAGCTTTAGCTTTAGATAGATTCTTCTTGTTATACATTATCTTAGAGAAATTTCATTTTTACTATTATTAATTTTCAAAATAATATTTGTTTTACCAGATATATTTTTCTTGAAGTTAACAAAACTCATGTAATGTCTGAATTTTTTTCTTTCAAATTCTGATTTTAAATAGTCAAGATTATTTTGATTTAATACTCTTCTAAAACCATCCGGTTCTGTAACCCATGTGCTTTCACTTGAATAATTACCAATCAAAGTTGTAGTTCCGGGTATATATTGATTTTGAGTAATAGGGTATTGAGAACCAATTGGAAACTCACCTCTATTATTAGTTATATCCCAGAACTGACTAAATCTATATTTATTTTCTTCTTTTGTAAATAAAATATCAAATGAAGTTCCAGTAGCAGGACTAACTCTTGGAAACTGTCTTGCTAGAACAAGATCATTCTTAGGATAAATATTAAGATTTAAATAACCTGATACTTGTTCTGAGTTATATACTACAGCAGTATCAAAATTATAATCTAATACTTGATATGAATCCACACAGTTATCAGTTTTTCTATAAGCTTCAAGAATATATTCAATTGATCTTGTAGTAGTGACAGCTTGTCCTGTTACAATTGGAATATCTATTTCACATGCATAGTTAACACCATAATAATTACAGTAAGAATCACAGATCCAGTTATGTCTCCATCCACCAGTACCTTTTGTAGATATGAATACATCTTTTGTTGGCATTAATAGATCAGGATGCCAATCATGGAAACTAATCCAGAACTGATTCTTAGGGTCATAACTTACAGTCCAGGAAGCATCTCTAAACAACATTGGATCACCTAATTTAAACTTAGCACTTATGTTACCATTTATCATAAAGTAATCACCCGTGTTATCTCCTTTAAGTGGAATATAAGTTACTTTTCCTTTGTAGGCATCTTTAAGTTGATAATCTTTCTTACAGAAATACAGAATGGTATTAGTATTATCAAATACTGCTTGACATCCGATACCTGCTACAGGGTTATCTTGATAAGGATACAATGGGAAATCTTGTAATAATTTGTACGGTAAGAACAAAGTGAACCACCATTTCATACCTTGCTGAGAAATCTCTTGTAGGCCTTCACCAATTGAGAATATTTTACCAGCCGCTTGAGACATGTAAAATATACCTACTGGTGTAGATATTACAGATAGTCTATTTTGAGATGCACCATACTCATATGCTTTATCAGCATTAGTTAACTGCTGTGGTGCTTGACTAAACAAACCTCCATCACCTAAAGTAACTTTAGTACCTAATTCAGTTTGAAGTGTATCTACCCCTTGATACATTACAGGGCTATCATTCTTAAATGTAATTACAATACCAGATTTGTTTATTGACTTAACACCACTAACTTGAGATTTAAAAGCTTTGTAGTTATTTACTAAATAAACAAACCAACTATCTTTAATTGCTTCATCTTGTTGAGGCAATGAGTAAATAATTCTATTAGGGTAATAAGTATAACATAAGTCAGCTACATTAGGATCATAGTATCTATTTTGTATAGTACCCAATGAAAAGTATTGATTATATAACTTAGATACACTTAATGAATAGTCATATTGATTGTAACTATTTACTCCATATATAGTTGGGTTAGTATCAAACATAGCATTATAATCTGTAAAGTTATATGGATTATAATGTTTTCTAGCTATTTCTTCAGGCTGTGTTCTAAAATCTACAAGTACTTCAGACTCTACAAAAAAGTCTTTTATTGATGATACACCTAAATAAAAATATGATTCTTTACATACAAAAAATCCAGGATAGTTAGCTGCTGTATCATTATTATAATTATATTTCTTGCTTGAATTTTCATAGTAATCTAAATTATAAAATTGAGATGGTTTATAACCTTCACCTTTTGCGGCATAAACACCTGAAACAAAACCTCCAAAATCTGTAAATATACTTGCTAAGTCACTTGAATCATACAAAGTACTATTCAATCTAAATCTTGGATTTGGAATCATACTTCTTAAAAAATAATTATACTCAAAACCATCTGGTTGATCATATAACCAATCATAAAAGAAACACATTGTATCTTTTTCAGTGTATCTGTTTATATAAGTATCACCTCCAAACATTACAGGAGATCTATAAATAACTTTTTTATGAATATTTACAGAGTTACAAACCAAGTCAACAGGGTTAATTGTATAATTAGAAAGCTTTTGCTCACATGTCCCTACCGGTAATTGTTTGATAGAATCTAATTGACCATACTGGTTTCTTACCCTACCCCTTATAGCACCATAGTGACTTTGAATAGGTAATGAAAAAGCTCTATTTACATCTGATTTAAAATCTGGTAAATTAGTTCCAGGTGGTAATACTGATCCAAAACTAGATTGTGCTTGTAGTAAAGTTCCTAATGTTGTCAAAGATTTATCACCTGTTAATAACTTTGGACCTTTATTTTGATTTGCACCATTCTTAGTTCTTATAACTACTTTAGGTGATCTCTTTAAATTATTAATGTTATATGATCTATAAACACCTGTGTTATCTTGATACCTAGATACAGATTGAATATTATCTCTTAAATAAAATCCATCTTCCATTTTAAATCTAGTAGTATCGGTAGTTGGATTTTTGTCCATATTAGAATAAAAACCATATGCTTTTTGTTGTAATGCAAATTGTTTATAACTAGTTACAGCATATATTATATTCAACATTACTCTAACACCTTCTGAAAAATAATAAGCAAGGTTACCAATATTTGCCGCAATAGCTACAGCTTTTGGTAAATAATTTGATCTTGACCATTCTGTGGTTAGACTTTGTCCTGTATAAACACTACCATTGTTTGATATATTACTTTGTGCACCCTCTGTATAAATTTTTTCTAATAGACCTCCACCGGCTATCGCATCAGTTAGTGTTCCTATAGTATTCTTATAACCACTAACTAAACCATCAAAAGTACCAATAGTAGTTGATACAGCCGAAGGTATTGTAACTTGTTTATCTGCTGTTTTTATAGTATTACCTGATATTTTAATATCAGTCATATGTGTATTAATGTTTCCAGAACCACTAGTTTGAACATTACTAAAAGCACCACCGCCACCACCGGAACCACTAAGTTCTTTATCTGTTTTAGTTTCTGGAATATGCATATCTTGATAAGCAGGACCTTGTGAAACATTAGTTCTTTTACCTATTGCAGATATGATAGCTTCAATAACACCCGCTAATACAAGAGGTATAATTACAACATCAGATAGTAATTTAAATTTAGGATGGTCTGAGGGTATATTAAAATTTTGAATACTGTATCCTGATAACGGACCATATGTTTTAAATTCTGTAGTGGATAAAAATGGTGTAGTCATCATAGTATCCGGTGAATGGAAACTAAATATATCTTCTGGTACAGCTTGATTATATAATGAACTTATACCAGCTTTAATAAATGGATCATTATAATTAGCAATATTACCTCCTAAAGCAGCAC
>Ga0214919_10008556_pt1 | contig 13435 bp, 11 predicted proteins | sample LL1503_MetaG_FD_177994 | JGI IMG/M metagenome (GOLD analysis project Ga0214919, IMG submission 177994) | Freshwater microbial communities from Lake Lanier, Atlanta, Georgia, United States - LL-1503 | ecosystem: Environmental > Aquatic > Freshwater > Lake | place: USA: Georgia | collected...
AGACGCTGTTGCTGCATCAGTATCTTTAGTAGATTCAGGTAGCACAGCACGAGTAACTGTTACATCTAAAAATGCTGGAACAGATGGAAACAATCTTCGTGCAGTAGTTACTGCAGGTTCTGTTGCAAGCACATACACACTGACTCTTTATAAAGAATCAGGTATTGCAAATAGCATTACTGACGATATTCTTTTAGAGCGTTATGAAAACGTTATATTTGACGATGCAACATCGAGTGACTTTGGTCCAACTGTAATCAATACTGTTTCTCCAAATATTTCAGTTGCTGTTATTACTGGTTATGCTGGTCAAGGCATAGTAAGTACTACCTATCCACTAACAAGTGGAACAAACGGTTCAGCAGTAACATCTACTGATTACACAAACTACAAGTCTAGTGGAAGTTCAGTTTTTGAACGTTTCTCACCTCTAGACCGTCCTCTTGTTATATTCCTTCCAGGAATTTGGGCAGCACTTGCTTCAGGTGAAGTTGCAGCAATTGATGCTGCTACTTCATGGGCAGCATCAAACAATGGTTTTGTTGTTATTGAAACAGCAGAAGCCCTAACTGTTGCTAACGCAATCTCAGCAGCAGGAAGTTTGACTGACACCAGTTTTGGCGCTGTCTACTACCCACACGTGTACATTGCAGACCCAGTAGGTCGTGGCACAGGTTCACTTCGTCTCATTGGACCATCAGGTTCAGTTGCAGGTCTTTATATGGCAACAGATGCAAGCCGTGGTGTCTTTAAGGCTCCAGCAGGTATTCAGACAACTGTTACAGGTGTAGTGGCTGTAGAAAAGTCATTTACATCAACAGAACTAGATTCAATGAATGCAAGCACATCACCAGTAAACCCACTTCGCCAGATTCCTGGTGCAGGTCTTTCTGTTATGGGTGCTCGCACGCTATTGCAAGATGGAACAGCGAACAAGTACGTAAATATGCGTCGCTCACTCATCTACATCAGTAAGCAACTCAAGAACAACACAGAGTTTGCTATTTTTGAGAATAACGATGAGAAGTTATGGGGCCGTGTCCGTAGCGCACTCAACGTGTTTTTAACCGAGTACAAGAACCAAGGCGGTCTTCGTGGCGCAACTAATGCTCAGGCTTTCTTCATCAAATGTGATGCAGAAAACAACACAGCAACCACAATCGCCAACGGAGAAGTACACATTCAAGTTGGTGTTGCTCTTCAATACCCATCAGAGTTCATTGTCATTGACCTAAGTCAAAAGACAATTAACTAGGCCGAAGGAGAAAATAAACAATGGCAATCGTAAATAGCCGCTCAACGTTAGCAACTGACCCAGTTCGTAACTTTAGGTTCTTGGTAACGTTTCAACCACAAGACACTGGTAATACAGGCCTTGGAACAGTAACAATTCCAATGGGCTTTACCTCAGTATCTGGATTGTCTGTAACAACAGACTCAATCCCTTACCGTGAAGGTGGATACAACACCACTGTTCACCAAATTCCAGGACAAACATCATTCACACCTATCACTTTGCAACGTGGTGTACTCCTCGGTACAAAGCAAAACTGGGATTGGATGAAGCAGTTGTTCGCAACTGTTCAGGCTGGCGGTTCAACTCTTGCAGTAGGAAAGAATTTCCGCTGTGACCTTGAAATTGCTGTCCTTAACCATCCAGTACCATCTGCGGGTGCAAATGTAACTAGCGGAACTGGTGCTGTAACTGGTGCAACTGATGAAATAGCAATGCGCTTTAAGGTATACAACGCATGGCCTACAACAGTGGCATATTCAGACCTAAACGCTGGTGACAACGCACTTTACGTTGAGCAAATGACTCTCGTTCACGAGGGGTTTGACCTTCAATGGGGTGCGTTTGATACTACAACTAAGAAGTTTGTAACCGCATCAAACTTTGAGTAAAATATTTAAAAAATATAAAACTTCTAATCTAACAAAGGAATAATATGACGAATACAATTAGTGCAGCGGCTAATCCCGCAATGGCAAACAAAGCCGTACAAGACATGATGGTTGAAAAACCACAAGAAATAGAAGTTCGCATTACCCCTCCTTCTGACACAGTAGTTAACCTTCCTGGCGGATACATCACATCCGCTGGGGAGGTTACTACCGAAGCAGAGGTTCGTGAATTAAATGGTCGTGATGAAGAAGAGATATCTAAAGCAAGTACTTTGGGTAAAGCGCTTTTAACAATATTAAAGCGTGGAACTGTACGTATTGGCAATGAGCCAGTAACAGAGCAGATGCTAGATAACCTTCTTTCAGGTGACCGAGACATGCTTCTTCTTGGAATCTTTAGGGCAACATTTGGAAACATTGCACATTTGGGCGGCTATTGCGGCTCATGTGCTGAAACTAAAAATGTTGATATAGAACTTAATAAGGACATTAAAGTTAAAGTTTTAACAGACCCGCTTAATGACCGTACATTTACTGTAAAGGGTAAATCAATGGATTACACAGTAAGTCTTCCAACAGGTATTACACAGAAAGAATTGATGCTTAGTGCCGACAAAACAGTCGCTGAACTAAACACGCTTCTTCTAGAACAAACAGTTGTAAAAATTGGAGAAGCACCAGTAGTAAGCAAAATTCAGGTACAAAATCTTGGACTTACAGACCGTCGCAAAATTGTTGATGAAATCAACAAGCGAGTATGTGGACCACAGTTTAATGACCTAACACTTGCTTGCCCCGACTGTGAAGGCGAGGTACAGGTTCCTATTAGTTTAGGTACCTTGTTTCGGTTCTAGTCGAATCTCCTACGCTCAGTTACTTTCTGAGTGGAGAAATTTAACGGAAATGTATGAAGGTTGGACATTAACAGAGATACAGGCTCTGTCACCTAGAGAAAGACACAACTGGTCACAAATACACCAGTTAAAGAGTTAAGGAGATGACATGGGTTACGCCGCAGATGTAAAAGCATTAACCGCTGACATCTCCAAACTTACCGACCAGATTAACAAAATGCACGTTGCCATTTCATTGGCAGGCAAAGATTCTGTTGGCATATTCTCCGCTGTTCGTGGAGCATTGAGCAGCGGTGGTCAACGTGGTAATGGAAAATCTGGAAGCAACCGTCTTGATGCTTCATTTGGGTATTTAAATACTCCACCACCAGTTACAAGCATGGACGGTGGAGGACAGGGCGGTAAAGGTGGTGGCGCTACACCTTCTAAAGTTCCCAATGGCGGTGGAGCAAACTTCAGTGCTTTAGCAGGTACTTACGCTGCAATGGGCAAGGCTGGCCTTGCCTCTGTTGGTATGCAAGCGGTAGCAACGGTTGGCAGCACCCTTTACAACGCAGTTCCAGATTCTTCTGGAGTTGTAAACCGTGCTGGTTCGTATTACCAAGCAGCACTTCGTTCTCCAGGAATGGGTCGTGCAGGATTAGAGCGTGCAACATTTAGCGCTCTTAAAGGCGGTATGACAGGTATTGGTTCCGATGCCAATGTTTCAAACATCCTTTCAAACGCTGGTTATACCCCAGGTGGAGTTGATTATCTTTCTGCTGCACGTCAAGTGCGGGGCGCTGCAACTTATCTTGGAATGCAAAATGAAAATGCTGCATCTGCTATTGCAGGCTTACAAGGTGGGCCAATGGGTAATACCCTTTATCAATACGGTATTACAACTATGGATTCCAGCGGAAAGTCTAAAAGTGTTGGTAATATTGCTACACAAATTTATAAGCAAATGTTTCCAAATGGTGCTACCGCTAAAAGCGTACAAGAATCTATTCGTAGTGGTTACGCTGGGTTAAACTTACAGGGTATGGGAATGAGTGCTGACCAACAGCAAATGATTAGTCAAGCCTTTGTTGACATTGCTGCTGGAAAAAACCCAGACCTTGCTTCTGCTAAATCTTCTAGCGGTAATCAAAACCCATTTGACCCATTATTTCGAGCAAATACATCTTCAACAATGATTCAAGGCGCAGCAGAAAAAAATACTATCTCTGGTCTTGGTGCTGCTGCAGGAACTATTGAAACTTTTAATAACGTTATGAAAGACACTATTGCATCAATGGCTTTACTTAAAGGTTACATGGATGGATTGAGCGGAAATCCACAAGGTGCTGCCGTTAAAAAGGGTGGAATTTCACTTCTTAACCTTGGTAAAAAAGCACTTGGAGTTGGAATGATGGTAGTTGGTAGTGGGCTTACCCCATTTACTGCTGGAGCAAGCGCTACGGCGGTAGCGGCAGGTGCCGCAATAGCATTTAGTCCTGATATCCCAAACGGCGGCGGTAATCCTGGTTATGGTTCTTCTTTTGGTGGGCGCAATTTAACTTTAGGAAAATCTTCAAACAGCCTTATTAGTGCAGCATACGGTGCTCGTGATGCACAAGGTGGTAATTGGGATAGCACTGGCGGTGTTCACAAAGGAACAGACTACAACGTTAAGCAAGGAACTCCTGTAATTGCAGTTAAAGAAGGTGTTGTATCTGATACGGTTTTAAGTGCTGATTACGGTCAAGCAGTAATTATTGACCATGCAGATGGTTACTCTACTGTTTATGCTCACTTAAGTAACAAAGAAGTTAGCGCTGGAAATCGTATTCTTCAAGGACAAGAAATTGGTAAATCTGGTAAGTCTGGAAATGCTACTGGTCCTCATTTACATTATGAAGTTTGGCATGGGAACAATAATCCAGTAGACCCATTAGAGTTAAAGGGCGCTGGTTTGCCAATCGGTCCTGGAGTTAACGCAACTGAAACTATGAGTCTTGGGATTAATAACCCATTTGCTGGTGTTGCTAACGCTAATGATTCTTTGGGAGGTGTACAAACTTCTTCTGGCGGTTCTGTATCCCTTGTTAAAGGCACGGGAGATAAAAGAACTTGGGCAACACAACTACTTACAGCAATGGGTGCGCCAGTAAACGACAACAACATTACTGCTTTAACAACTTGGCAAAGTAGAGAAGGTGGTCACTGGAACAACAGTGCAAGTTTTAATCCGCTAAACACAACTTTAGATATGGGTAATTCTCAAAGCATGAACAGTGTTGGAGTAAAACGATACAACTCTTGGGATGAAGGAGTTCAAGCAACTCTTAAAACTTTAACAGGAGCAAATGCTGATGCTCGTGGTTATAGCGCAATTGTTAATGCGCTTAAAAGCGGTGCAGATACAGCAACAACTCTTAGTGCAATTAGTAATTCTGCGTGGGTAACTGGTAAAACAGGTCAAAATAGTTATAAAGGATTTACAGGAGGAGGAACACCTGGAGCACCTGGAATTCCAAACCCAGACCCTTCTGTTGGCACTTTAACCCCTTCTTCAACTTCTGGTGTTACTACCCAAACTGGGGGTTCTAAAGTTGTAAACTTTAATGTATATCTACACGATGTATCAGATGCTCAAGCAATGATTTGGGCTAAAAAAGTTGAAACGTATTTACACGACAAACAAGAAATTTCTTTAATGGGAGGTAAATAAAATGGCAAGTACGTCGCACCCAACACGGGTCCCTAAAGACCCAAACTATAAACTATTTGCACAATATGGTGGACAAGCCAAATTTTTGGCTGCTAAAAAAGCATTTGATGATGTTAAAAAGAAGGCTGAAAAAAGTTCAAAACCACTTGTTAATGCTAACAAAGTACTTCTTGACGAGTTAAACGACCCTTTTAATGGGTATTATGCAAATTTAAAATTAGCAAAATTAGCAAATAATGCGGTAGATATAAATTTTTGGCAAAAAAAAGTTGATACTGCAAAAAATAAACTTCTAGAAAATAAAGTTAAAATCAATACTATAGACGCAAAAATTAAACTTGCTCAAGATAAGTTTATAAAAACAAAAGTAGTCACTGGAGGTAACGGCAACGTTACAGTTACATCAACTACACCAGGTAAAGGACCTTGGAACTTTAATGCTCCTTTGGTTAAACGTTCTGATTTTGTCTACACTTTAAACAATTTTACATCTGTAAACGAAGGAACCGCTAATAGACCAGATGTAACCATTACAAGAACAAATCAATTAAACAAAGTTGTAGAACTTCCTAGCATGATTCCTGCAGGAAATGCTTCTGTTGGAGATGCCTATACTTTTTGGACAACGGGTCATGATTTTGGTAAAGGTACAATTCAAATGGACCGTAAACTAAACACTGTTGAAATAGCCGCAGAAGCAAAAAAAGCAGCCGAAAAAAACAAAACAAAGTTTGACCCAAATATGTATGGATTTAGGTTTAACTACAACCCAACAACTATAAACATGAGTTGGGCTGGAATGACGGGTGCTAACCCAGTATTTGAAGCCGCTGGTTTAGACCCTGCTATACCAATGGCTAACAATTTATTTACTGGAACAATCTCATTTGACATTATTTTAAACAGAATTCATGATTTGGCTTTGTTAACCGAAAGTGGTGGGTATATTTACGGTGAAAACCCATACCCATGGAATGTAACTCCTGAAGACCGCAAATTAATTGTGCAAAAAGGAACTATGTACGACATTGAATATTTATTCAAATCAGTACACGGTTATACACTTCCTACATATAAAAGCACACTTATGGGAACAACAAATGACCCAGGTTGGTTACCAGTTCGTCCAGTAGAACTTCATTTAGGTAACAAACTGCGTTATCGTGTGCGTATATCTGGTCTTGAAATTGTACATAAAATTTTCTCTGCAAAAATGGTTCCACTTCTTTCTGTTGTTTCAATTTCATGTTTGCGTTACTGGGATGGACCTTCTGGAAAGGACCCTAAAAAATGATATATTTAGATAGTAGATACGCTGATGGCACATTGTTTATTGCACAAGAGCCAAAGTCATTAGACTACATGCTAAGCATATTTAGGGTTTTTCCGTCATACAGCACTGCATACTATTGGTACGAAGTTACGGAGAATGACCGTATTGAAGGAATTGCTACAAAAACACTTGGCAACCCTCATCTTTGGTGGCAAATTATGGACATCAATCCAGATATTTTAAATCCTTTTTATTTAGAACCAGGATTACAGTTGCGGATTCCTCGTGAATATTAGAACGCAAAATCGTATTGGTACTACTTTTCAAGTTGTGTTTCCAGATTTTCCTACCTTTAAACTAGCACCACAATCTTTTAGGTTAATACAAGAACAAGGAAAACATGACGTTATTGAAATTGCTTTTCCTTCTTTTGATAAACATTTCCAAAAAGCGTTAAAGACAGGAATTTTGTGTAAAGTAATGTGGAAAACACAACACGCAAAAAATGAATGGGTTGGGTATGTCTACAATAGTGACAAAACAACTCAATCAACAACTTCACGCAATGTAATTCTTCGTGGATTAGGCGCTTCTTTTCCCCTAAAAGAAGGTGGAAATAAAATATGGAAAAATAAAACAGCACCTGAAATTATCCAAGAAATTTGCAAACAACATAAACTTAAAGCAGTTGTAGATAAAAGTAACGTTCGATTTGGTATGCAATCTTTAGTGGGCCTTACAAAATGGGAAAAAATCCAAGAACTTGCAGAACGTATTGGGTTTCATGCCCATGTTAATAATACAACCTTGTATTTTCAACGTATTGATAGATTGATTGACCAGTTTGCTTCTACTATACCTGTATTTTCTTACAATGATGGTGGAGTTAACTATGGTGCAATATTTGAAGCCCAGACATTGGACCACTTTAAAGCAAAAACAGGTGATATTTCTGAACTTGGTGCCCACAACAAAAAAGATAAAACAGTTCATGGTATTGACCCAATAACAGGAAAATCACATAGCCATACAGCAAAGCCAACTAAAGTTGGAAAAAATGTTAGAACCAATGTTGCAGAATCTCTTTTTCAAGAAGTTGCTACAACAGTTGTTGCAGAAACTAAATCTATTGCTAAAGAACTTTCAGAAGGTATGGCACATTTAGCACGTTTTTCAATGCACGCCGAAGGTAAGGGTCAAGGAGACCCTCGCATGTCCCCATATAAAACTATAGAAATAAATGGCACGGGTGAAAACACTGATGGTTTTTGGGTTATAAAAAAGGTAGAACACTTTGTTACTTATGACGGTCGTTATACAGTTGAGTTTAAGTGTATGACCGATGGTCTTGGCAAAAACAAAGGTGGGGGGTTTCGCAAAACTACAGCATCAGTGGTGCCTACAAGAGATGTGGCATATGAGATGGCTACAGGCGGAAAACAAACCCCTTCAACCCCTACAATAAGTAGTAGACAACCCTTGGTAATCCAAACAAAGGGTGGGTTTAAAACCACTCCAAATAGATGGGAAGGTATGTAATGGCTGAAATAGCGTTAACATTGCCCTTTTCCATAAACTCTTACGGAAGCGTTGCTACTACAACTGAGCAATCCAAAATTTGGTCTGACAGGGTTAGATTTGTTATTGGAACAAACTTACACGAAAGAATTTTAGACCCTCAATTTGGAACTTTGGTTCCAGAGGCTTTTATGCAAACATCTGATGATGCAGAAGCATTGATAGTTTCTGAAGTAGAACGAGCATTTCCAACTCAATTAGAACTACTCACTCTGCAAAAAGTTGATGTTTCTTTTGACGAATACACAACTACAACAAATGTAAACATCATCTACGAACTTCCAAACGGTGAAGTTACTGACACAGTAATTGCTGTAACTTACATTGGCGGAAACAACATATCAGTACAGGAGAACCTATGAGCATCGTACCCCCAAGCGATACGCCCGTTCCATTAGACTATACAAGTCGGGACTACTACTCCATTCGTGAGCAGTTAATCAAACGTATTCAAGAACGTATACCTGATTGGACAGCAAGTAACCCAGCAGATTTTGGCGTTGCTTTAGTAGAGGCATTTGCTTATATGGGCGATTTAATGTCGTACTATATTGACCGTAATGTAAATGAGTCTTTTATTGCTACTGCTACTCAACGAGATAGTGTAGTAAACATTGCACAAGCCTATGGGTATATTCCTTCTGGATACCGTCAAGCATTTGTATCTTTAACATTTACAAACTCTTCTGCGACAGATGTACTTGTAGTACCTGCTGGCACAGTTGTTTCTGGAGACGTAATTAGTGGAGATACCGTAAATACTGTTTACTTTACGACTGATGCTGATGTAACACTTGACCCAGATGTAGACAACGGCCTTGGAACTATGACAGCACGAGAAGGACGTAGTGTTACATTAGTTTCTGATTATGCAAATACATATGGTGAACTTGTAGGAACATCAGATGGAACCCCAAATCAATCTTTTCCTTTAGGAGAAACACCAGCAGTAGATGGTTCATTAACCGTCTACGTTCAAGGTGGTAATGCTTACTCCAAATGGCGACAAGTACAACACTTAGTAGATAGTAACCCATATGACCAAGTTTTTACTGTAACTAGTGATGCAAACGACGTATTGTACGTTAATTTTGGAGACGGTGTATCTGGAGCAATTCCAATAAACTTTTCTGAAATTCGTGTGCTTTATGTAGTTGGTGGTGGAATTATTGGAAATGTTGTTCCTGGTATTTTAACAAATATTGATTCTATTCCAGGATTTTCAACAAATGATGTAATAGCATTTCAAGCACTTGTTACAGTTACAAATGATGCTGTAGCACTTGGTGGTTCTGACCCAGAAACGTTAAATCAAATTCGTTATGCAGCACCATTAACTCTTCGTGCCAATACTCGTGCCGTTACTCTTGATGATTTTAATAGTCTTGCACTTGGAGTAACTAATTGCGGTAAAGCAAATGCTACTTCTGACATTTGGACATCTGTAACAATGTATGTCGCTCCATCCCGCAACTCTGGTGATGCTGACTTACAGCCTGGACTTGATGATAACCAAGACCCAACCAGTGAATACACAATTCTTGCTGCTGATGTTCTTGACTATGTCAATCCTCGTACATTAATTGGAACAACTCTTACGGTTCAACCACCTGTATATGTAGATGTTGTTGTAACTGTTCAGTACGCAAAACAACCACAATATACAGATGCAGAAGTTGAAGCATCTATTAAGTACGTGTTAACAACAGCATATGGTTATGTAAACAATACTTTTGCACAAACTATTTACCAACAAGATGTTGAAGCAACTTTAAACAACCAAGTTTCAGGCATTAAAATTGCAAAACTTGCTAACCTGCACCGTACAGGCGACACTGGAGTCAATACTTTAGTTGGAGACCCCAATGAAATTTTCCGTATAAAAGAAGAAAATATTAGCATTGGAATTTTGGCATAATGACAACAGGGGGAAGACAACAGTTTTCTGGTGTCTATAGAGGAACCGTTGTAAATAACCGAGACCCTAAAAAGCAACGTCGTTTACAAGTAGAGTTAACTACATCTGTTGGTCACTCTACTGACTGGGTGTGGCCTATGGAACCAGCCAACATCAGTACTGAAGTACCTGAAATTGGTCAAGGTGTATGGGTACACTTTCAAGCAGCAGACCACGAGTACCCAGTATGGTTTGGTGCATTTGGAAAACATCAAGGAAAAAGTAAGCGTCTTTACGTTAAAGCGCTTGCAGATTCAACAAATATTTCTACGGTAACGGCTTATCTAAAAACAATAAAACAACCAGATGGAACTACAGAAGTAGATTTAATGGCAACTATTGTTGCTATGGCAAATACTCTAAAGGACCACGAAACTAGAATAACTACTGCTGAAGGAAAGATAACTACTTTACAAGGCAAAGTTTCTACTCTAGAGACACAGATGACAGGAAAAGCCGCAATAGGACATACCCACCCGTAGTTAAGGCAGTAAATAAAGCAAAAATCTAAGAAAATAGAACCTAATCTTGAGAGGATAACCTAGTGCCAACATCACCCCTATACCCTAGTTCTGTTCGTAACTTTGGGTCTGACGTTGTTAACTTTACCGACACTATTCTTGCGGAGCATGTTAACTACCTTCGTGCAGAGGTTAACTCTATTGAAACAGTCCTTGGCACGTATTTAACTCTTAGTTCAGGATGGGTAGGTTCTTTTACAGAACCTGTTATCTCGTATACATGGGATAGCCTAAAAGACCGTCTTGCAAACATCGAATATGGTCTTCACACTGCTTATGCAGCAAAAACACCAACTGGCGGCACTACTGGACAAGTACTTGTAAAAAACTCCAGTTCTAATTACGATTTTTCTTGGACAACTGGAAATTTTCTTCCTTCTCAATCTGGTAATTCAGGAAAATATTTAACTACCAATGGAAGCGCTGCATCATGGACTACAGTTACTACTCCAGATTCAGGATTTAACGGCTTTTTACTATCAGGAATGTAATCTATGTCAAAGTATGGCTATTCGGTATACGGTGCTAACAAGTATGGTTTAACACCAAAACTTGCTTACTCTGTTGAGCCAATGAGTATTAACGTACTTAAATTTAACGAAGTTTATTTGTCTTGGCAATTACCTACAGGTATTTTTACACGATTTCGTCTTGTAAGAAACCAAAATGGTTGGCCTGAAACTGCAGAAGATGGCGTTGTTCTTTATGAATTACTTTCAGAAAATGGTTCAAGCCTTGAAGGTATTCTTTCTAAATCTGAATTTTATGATGGACTTGAAAACCCAACTCAAACTGCAATTAATTCGGGTCGTAATATTTTTTACCGTGTTTTTTTATACACCTCTGACAATATCTGGATAAAAGCAGGACAAATTAGTGAAATAGTTCCATCAGATACTGGTGCTATGGATAAAATAATTGATTTACTTCCTCGTGTGTTAACTAGCGATGTATTAAGTCCTTTGGGAGTTGTAAACAGAAACTCTGAATTATACCAATTTTTAGATGGTATGGCTTTTTCATACGAACAAATGTTAACTGAAATTGCATTAGCAAGACCAGCGCATAACTTAGAAAGTTCCAGTTATAAAACTATTCCTGGAGAAATATTAAACTTAGGATTAACTCCAGAACAAAACCTTCCAATGCTTCGTCAACGTGCTTTAATTCGTGAGGCAATTCCTTTGTATGCGGATAAAGGAACTGCAATTGGTATTGCAGATTATGCTGAATCTTTAACTGGTTTTGCTCCAACTATAACTACTTCTTCTAATTTAATGCTTACAGTGCAAGACTCAACGTTTTACCAAAACACTGGTCGTTGGATAGCAACTAATGCCACTATCTCATCAACAGATGAAATGGTTCCAAACAACGCAAGTAAATCTATTGATTTGGTTTACACTTTAAAAGTTGTAGCAGCAACAACTAGCGCTAAAATTTCTTTAGGGTTAAATGCTCCAATTACTCAAGGAGTACCAATTAAACCAAGCACTGAATATATCTATAAAGCAAATATAAAATGCCCAGCAAGTGGTGGTGCAACTTTAAAAATAGAGTATTACGATAAAGAAGGAACTGTAATCTCAAACGTTACACAAGCAATTTCTGCTACAAATTCTTGGCAAACAATCAGCAAAACTAATACATCTCCAAGTAACGCTTATTACGTAGTTTTATATGTGTTGTTTAGTACTGTAACTACATACTACGTAGATATGGTTTATGTTGGTGTTACCCCCTTTGTAGAATATGAAGAAGCAAGGGCTACCACGGTTAACCTCTCCCCAAAATTAGAAAATTATATTTACAATCCTTCATTTGAAGACAATTCAGATAGTTGGACACTTACTGGTCTTACATTTACTCAGGACGCCAATATTCCTGTAGAAGGTTTTCCAGGTTCTTACAGTGGTAAGTTTGTTGCTGCGGGCGCATGGTCTTTACAGTGCGATAATCCTTTAGCCCTTGAAGTTGGAATTTACTTTAACGTTTCCCATTACATGAAATCACCTGACATGATGTCTATGAATGCGTATATTGACCTATACGATAAAGATGATGTTTTAGTTGACACAATTGAAGACACACATATGTTAACCAATGTGTGGATGAGAGGTTATACGGTAATACTTAACGATTCGGAATCAACAGCAACTTATGCTAAATATCGTTTAGAAGGAACTGCTGGAACACTATACTTAGACATGGTAATGGCGCAAGATACTTACACTCCTAGCGATTATTTTGACGGCTCAATGCCAGAACTAGCAGGTGTAATTTGGGAAGGGGTTCCTCATAACTCTGTCAGCCTTTATTACCCAAATAAATCTACAAAGTTTTTACGATTGGCTCAAACACTTGCCGATTGGATGCCTATGAATAGTTGGTGGAGAATCACTACCACTGCAGGATTGGAATATACCAACTTAGACGTGTAGTCTCAGCCCATGGCTGATTACACACTTGCAGTACTCATGGTGGGCATGGCTCTTACCTACATTCTAGAACTCGTTGATTTAGGTTTTGTTTCACGTGCCTCACTCAATAAATATTTAACATTACCTCTTAGCCTTGGCGGATTTTATCTGCTAGGTTATTGGGATACATCACTCATCGTTGCAATCCCCGCATCTATCTTTGTTGCGTTGT
>Ga0214919_10008557_pt1 | contig 13434 bp, 10 predicted proteins | sample LL1503_MetaG_FD_177994 | JGI IMG/M metagenome (GOLD analysis project Ga0214919, IMG submission 177994) | Freshwater microbial communities from Lake Lanier, Atlanta, Georgia, United States - LL-1503 | ecosystem: Environmental > Aquatic > Freshwater > Lake | place: USA: Georgia | collected...
TGCAACTGCCGTTGCGCTCGACCCGGGCCGCGCCGTCGCACTGCTGAAAGCGATCCCGCTGCGCTACAGCGCGCCCGGCGCACTCGACCCGGCCTGGCTCGCCGAAATCACGGCGGCCGCGGGCACACCCGCCGGCGAGCTCGTGCGGGCGCTGCGGCAAGCGTCGGCCGCCGGCGCCTGCGGCATGGCCGAATGGCAAGAGATAATGCGATTTCGCAGATAACATTACAGATATTTACTGCATGCGTATATATTCCGCTACAATACCATGTCAGTTACGATTACACTCGACAACAGCGCGAACAGCGCGGAGGCAAACCCGCCCGGATACTCCCAGTGGGTGGGCGGTCAAGAGCACGGCGACCCCGCCGGCGTCAAGGTCGACAAGGAGGACACCGCATGCGCTCTCAAGGTGGATGGGAGCCTGCCATACTTGGCCACCTGGTACTACAGCTACGGCTGGTACTCGGGCGCCAACCTCGAGGGCCCCTTTACCGATGGCCAAGTTATCCAGCTCAAGAAAGTTGTCGCCGCCGCTCAATAGAGGGCGAAGTTTATTTTGTCCCGTATATGTCACCCCTCGCATCTCCCACTAGGCCGAAAGGTCTGGATGCGGCGGTGCGAATCGAGCGCTCAACGTCCGGTCAATACAGAAAACAACTGAGTGCGTCACTCTTGAAATGCCACATATGGATGACTCCTATGGATGACTCCTATGGATGACTCAGTGGCCCAATAAATAGCTGCATAGCAAAAAATATCACCATCGCGTTTATCCCGCCGCCTGAGGAATGCAGAACGGCGCGGGCTATCACCTCTTGCACTTCGTATATGCTTTCGAAAACGCACACTTGATCGAACTCGGCGGAAACCGTAATGGGTACATTGCATCCACACATTTGCAGATCAATTCGATATGTCCAAGAGTTTCTACCGTTGTTGATTCCGTTTTGGCATTGCTTCTAAATGAATCGAGCGTTGCAACTGCTGCTAGGTCTGTCGGAGATAAGCGATCGAGTATCGAGAGGAACCAATTGTGGCATGTAATTACGGCTGTCTCCGCGATTTTGGTGGCGCCAATCTTATCATCGATGACCCCACAGAGTGAGCGCAATTTGACAAGTCGATCCAGATATTTGCACTCGACAACACGATTGATGAGTTCTGACCACAACTGTAGACGATCTGGTAGACGATCTGGTAGATGCTCGATATCGCCAATAGCGCTTAGGCGCTGTTTCGCGTAACTAATGCATGCCGATACGCAGTAATCTTTATGCGACCGCCGCCAATCCTGCGTTTGACATGGCTTTGAACAGTATGTCACGCCGCAACATTTCAACGAGCTCGGTTCCATGCATACGACACATGTTTTTGTCGCGATCGCGCCGGGCTTTATAAGGTCGGCCACTAACTCGCGAGCCACCCCAACTGGTTGGCTGCCTTGCATTACTGGAGTCACACTTGCACCTTCGGTTTGTTTGACGGCACGGTCCAACATGCTTTCTTCGAACCTCCTATATGTGGCTTCCAACCTCCTATATGTGGCTTCCAGTTCCAAGCGATCAGACTCGAGCTTGCTGCACTCAGCCTTGAGCTTGCTGCACTCAGCCTTGAGCGCGGCAAGCTCAGCCTTGAGCGCGGCAAGCTCAGAATCGAGCTTGCCGCGCTCAGCATTGAGTTTGCCGCACTCAGCCTTGAGTTTGCCGCGCTCAGTCTCGAGCTGGCCGCGCGCAGCCTCGAGCTGGCCGCACTCAGCCTTGAGTTTGCCGCACTCAGCATTGAGTTTGCCGCACTCAGAATCGAGCTGGCCGCGCTCAGCCTCGAGCTGTTTCAGCAATTCATTACTCTGTGTAAGGAGATGGTCGTGGGCAGTTTTGAGCTTACTGAGCTCATCCCTCAGACTGGTGCAGGTGGTCGCCGTCTGCTCCGACTCGGCCAGCAAAGCAGCTACCTCACCCGCGTGGGACGCACGCAATTTATCTACCATCTCTGCAGTCACCTTTTCACACGCATCAAGCATAGATTCGAAGCTTTTGGTATACGTTTGTTCGGCGACGGCATGTCTCCCCTCTGCGGCCCCCAATTCAACTTTCTGATGTTCAATCAGCAAGGCCTGCTCGTCGATTACCGTGGCCTGATCGGCGATTACCGTGGCCTGATTGAATGCCTGTTCATCGTGACAGCAACTTATCTGACCAAGTTTGGCTTCGACTTTGGCACTTCGCATATAAGCTTCAAACAATTTAAGTTTCAGCTTGTCGATTACCGAGGCCTGATCAGCGATTACCGCGGCCTGATCGTCGATTACCGCGGCCAGATCGGCGATTACCGTGGCCTGAACGTCGATTTTACATCTGGCGTTATCTAACAGATAACTTAGAATGGTGGCCTTTGTCTGCCAGGTGGGACCATTATTTCTTTGAAGAAGCAGCGCGCACTCTAAACACGCACCGGGTCGCCAGCAAGCGGGAAGATTCAAATCGTCAACGGCGGGCATAATTGACAGGTTTATTCACCGTAATAGGTAGTAATAATAAAAATCAATATTGGTGATCATAATCCATTATAAATCATTGGTAGACCAGTATTTTTCGCGATCTGACCCGCGCCTGTGAAAATGAGCCTCTCACCTATTGGCCAGGGAAGAACTGTTGTTTAAACTCATCAATACTCATCGCCTGCATACTGAGCAGATCGGACGCAGGTTGTCAAGCGTTGTGGCGCCCCCGCGCGGCGCCCCGCGCGGCGCCCACGTCCTTCCCGATATAGGTGATCCACACCGAAGACTTTAGGGCTTTGGGGGCACTGGCTTTTTGTCGGCAGCCTTGAAGAGTGCGTAGGCCGCGTAGTTTTTGTCGCCCGGGCGCGGACCGTTGCGCCCGATACAGCGGAATCCGACCGCGCCGAGCTCAACTATGAACGCAGCGAGCGGGCGGTAGTTTGCATACCCAGCGGGCGCCCGGTAGTCGACGAGGAACTCTTCGGGAGTCTGCTCCTTATTTATCATGCAGGCCCAGAGGGCGTGCTCAATATTTAAGCGATCTGTGATCGCTTCGAGATCGCGCGGCGGCGGGTCGTGCTCGCGCAGCAGCAGCAGTGCGTCGTCGCGCGAGACCCGGCGCGCCTCGCAGAATATCGCTCGTGGATCGCTGAAGTGGTGCGCGACCATGTGCATCGTGATGAAATCAACCGAGGCATCTGCGTATGGCAGCACCGTTGCGCTCGACAGCTCGAACTGAATGGACTTGCGCGCATCCGGCGCGACCCTGTCGACGATGTCGCAGGCGAGTGCGCGGCCCGGCTTCAGCCTGAGCTTGCTGGCGATGGCCGCTGTGATGCTGCCATCGGCGCAGCCGATGTCCAGATAGACAGTAGCAGCGCGCATCATCAACTCGGCGATAACCGGATACTTATCGAGCACTCCTGCGCGCGTCAATGCGCGCCCGCGCGGCGCCAATGAACCCGGAGGCGGCGCCGCGCGCATTGGCGCCGCCTCCGCGCGCATTGGCGCTGCCTCCGCGCGCATTGGCGCTGGCGCGCCTGCGCATGCGCGCAACCGCGTGAGAACCTCGCTATCGCAGAGTGTCGGTTTTTTAACAATAGCATCATGAAGCGTCTTGTAGTATCCAGGGTACCCTCTTAGAAATTCTTCCATTGCACGTTTAAGGCTCGCATTCCTGCGCATTGGTTTAAAAAGCTCTCTGCCGTTTCTGAGTTCTGCAACGGCCGCATCGAACTTAGAAGCGATTTCGATTGCTTTCTTTTGCTTTTCATTAGCTGGCTCACCTTCTTTTAGTGACTCTTTAAGCGAATCTGCAAAGGGTTGGTCATCGATTGTATCCATATCAATTCACTTTTAAATATGTCCTCTATCTTTCTAATAAACGTTTTGAGCTCTGTTTCAGGGTCGGTTTCCATGCGTTGAGCATGGAGCCGCTCAAGCCCCGCTCAAGCACCCGCTCAAGCACCCGCTCTAGCACCATGCAATCGCTGTAGTCTATGTACAGCACGGCCGGAAACCTTGAGCGGCATAAGAGCAAACAGATAGCCACGGCAGATGTTACAGCACCAATATCGTTGAGATGCAAACTCGTATTGCAGCGAATAGAGGGACAAAACAGCAGCCGGGATTCATTTTCAGTGCGCTGACAAAAATGGGCAGCTTCCGCGCTACATGCACCGACACGCGCTGGCGTGGTTATCGCCAACCGCGTGGTTATCGCCAACTGCGTGGTTATCGCCAACTGCGTGGTTATCGGTATCGAGATGCATCTCGATCTCTTGCAGGCGATCGTATATCCGGCCCAGATCATACGACGCATCGCGCTGAACACAACCGCCTGGGCGTTGTGCGACTTCCAGCGCCACGATGCGGGCTTCCAGCGCCGCGATGCGGGCTTCAGTGTGATCGGGACGGGCTTCGGCGCGCGCCGCCCACTTGGCATGCTCGCGCTCCGTGTGCGCGAGCAGCACGCTGTTCACGCCCTTGATGACTTCGTTGTCGGATGAATCCGCCTGCCACTCTCGGCGCGCGCCCCCGTCCAGCATGTCAGCGCGCTGCTTACTCTCGTACCCGATACACCACTGGCGATACGATTCGTACGTTGGGGGGTTTGCATCCCACCTAGGGTTACCTGGATTACACGAGTGTCTTGACTGCAGTTGAAGGACGTCCCGCTCACTGAGCACCTGCGGGGTGTCCTCAGTATTCGGTTGGCATGCCGTAGCGCGCCTCGTAAGCATATTTCCTGAAATCCCCGACGGCGCCGCCCCCCATGCAGCGCAGCGCGCGGCGAGCGGCGCGCTGCTCGCTTGGCGCACACGTCGCACCCGTGTATCCATCCGCTCGACCCAGTTCAATTTGGGCCACCAATTAGCTTCCCCATCCAAATAGGGAATTGTTGGATCTCGTGATTCCTTGGAAACGAATGCCTGCCACATGACGAACCATTCGGGGATAATTTCGTCCCACGACCGATGCGCGTCCATTGTATAAGCCGCATGCATCCGATTCAGTTTTAATTTACTTAGATGGGCATTCGCGATAGAATGCTATAAATGATTCGCCTTAGTAGTTACATACGAGCGACAAGAAACCAGGCACAACATTGATGGATCCCGGGGTTGAATGTGAGGCGGATGTCGCCGCATTGCGGCGTGAGATTGCTGCCTTGAAAATGCAGCGCGCTGAAGACGCCCGCGCTGAAGACGCCCGCGCCGCAGAGCAGCGGACGGCCGAGGAGCAGCGGCGGCGCGCTGACGACGCCCGCGCCGCAGAGCAGCGGCGCGCTGACGCTGCCCGCGCGGTCGAACAGACCAGAGCGCGCGCAGAGCTGCAGTTGCTCGACGAGACTTTGAAGGATACTGGAATTGAGCGCAAAGGGTTGGAGCTCCTTGACAGCACGACGACACGCGGTCATGTTGCGAATTCTGGTGCCACCTGTATCTATGGCGCGCGGGTATCAAAAGTATCGGCTTTGATAAATGCGACAGGTGAACGCCTCATCGCAGTCAATGTCAAGTATATTAAATACTCGACTGAACCGAATCAATCAGTCTGTCATCAGTATGCTGTAATCACAGGTGCCGCCACCGATAAGACAATCTACAAAGTAAACGGGATTCATACTGTATGGCTGGGTGCTAAAGATAAAACAGAAGCAATCGGCTACTGGACTCCCGGCCCAGTGGCACCACCCCCGCCGCGATGCGGCTACGAGATGTTCGACCTTGACAAACAGTCGCTTGCTCCGATTTACACATTCGATGCGCCGCTGGCCACAGACTCTGCAACTATTCGCGCGTTGCGCGTTGTGCTCGGTGCGGTTGGCAACGGCCCGTTTCCCACCAATGATAACGGCGCCCCATTCACAATGGGTATGATGCATCAGGATCTAATGCTTAATCGAATTATACCTGGCGGTTATGTAAATGGCCCACACTGGGAGCGCCTCGGCGGGCTCTACGGTATCTATTACAATGCAGCTCTCAATGAGTGGCGCGGCGATCCGCCGCCACTAGAACCACCATCCGCCGGCGCCCTGGTCTTCCGCGGTGCTGCTGCCGGAGCGGCCCATGCGGCCGGAGCGGCCCATGCGGCCCAGCCAGCACGTCGCGTGGCGCCGGCGCCACGCCCGATTAGTGCAGATGATGTCCCCCCGCGCGACGCCGCCTACGTATACAAAATCAAAATCGACCGCCTTACTGATGCAATCGCTGTAGTCGAACGTGAGATACGCGCCTCGGACCCGGCCATACTCCTAAAGGAGGTTGCTACAATGCGCAAGGCGCTGGAACAACAGTATGTGGACTATGCGAATGCGCAATATCGCTATTCACAGCAAAGGCATATCGTGGGAGATTGTGATGTGATGGGTGAGCACCCAGCGAAGGTGCGCGCGGCAAATTATGAGATTACCTCTAAGCTGGACTTGGTCGGTACGCATGGCGAGCTGAAGGAAAAACTTGCAACGCTTACCGCGGAGCGCAACCAGCTCCGCGCCAAGCAGCAGCGACTCGCATACGACGAGTCGACGCCGAGCGGCGCCCTGGTCTTCCGCGACGCGGCCGCACCATAAACGCGCAGCTGTTTATTTTTGACCCGACCCAGCGACGGCTGCGCAATTTGAACCTGGTCGGCGACCCATACATAAGTCTTATTTTGTTTTTACAGCCGTATTGGTTGCACAGCAGTTCAACCGTACGCACCGCTGAAAACCCATTATTTTCAGTAAAAGTGAAACTAGAGTCGGGTTATATTATAACTGTCCATGTTTATATACCTCGCAACGACCCCGGCGCTCAGGGAACAATGCATCGGAAAAATTGGGAGCTCTGGGGACCTGTACGGCCGGCGCCACACGTACCGCACGGGGTGCCCGCCGGGGCAGACGCCGTCGCAAGATATCGACTACGAATCGGTGTGGGAGACGAGCGCGGGGTCGACGGGCGAGCTTTGCGACCAGGAAAAAGAGGTCCACTACGCATTTAGGAGTTGCCGGCTGCAGCGGGCCCGTTTCGGCGACTCGGAGTGGTTCGATTTCCGCGGCGAGAGCCCGCTCGACGCCGTGGCCCGCTTCATCGGCGCGTGCCCGTGGTTCCGGCGGCAGCTCCCGCCCGCCGAGATCGAGCGGCTCGCCGCGCGCGGCCACGCCGCGCGCCACCTGCAACGGCCATACCGCGGAAATCTGGCGCTCATCCGGACCCCCGCCGGGCGCAGCGCCGCCCTGGATGTCGTGCAGGGGCCCGTGATTGCGGCCATCGCCAGGCACCTCACGGACGCGGATGCGGGCGCCGCGGATGCGGGCGCCGGGGGCGCGGGCGCCGGGGGCGCGGGCGCCGGGTACGTGGTCGCCCCGTGCGGGTCCGGCAAGACAGTTATGACGGTGAGGGGCATCCGCGGGGTGCGGGCGTGCGTGATCTGCTGCCCGTCGACGCAGATCCAGCGGCAGTGGCGGGACACGCTGGTGCGGGAGCGCGCATTCCCGGAGGCGCAAATCCACTTCATCGGGGGCGCCGGCACCACCGACCCCGCCGCGATCCGGGCGATCTTCGCGGCGCCGGCGTTCTGCGTCGTTTCGACGTACATGTCTTCGCACCTGCTCGTGGACGCGGTCGCGGCGGCCCAGCTGCTCGTCCTCGACGAGGCGCACCACATGGCGGGCGTCGTCGCCGTCGCGGCCGTCGCGGGCGCGGCCGTCGCGGGCGCGGGGCGCACGCGCCGGCTCCTGCAGCGGGCGGCCGACCTGGGCGTCCGGCGCCTGGCGCTCACGTACACCCCCCGCTTCGTCGCGGGCGCCGACACGATCTCGATGGACGACGAGGCCATATTCGGCAAGCGGATCGCCGAGCTGAAGATCCGCGACCTGATCCGCGCGGGGGTGCTGCCCGATTACCGCATCTGGATGCTGAGCGACGCGTCGAAAACGGGGCGCGGCCCCGCCGGAAAGGCCGAGTGCCTCCTGGAGGCGTGGGGCGCGACGGAGGTGGTTGGCGGCGCCCCCGTCCACATCCTCCACCACCTCATCGTGTTCGCCCCGACGACCGACGCGGCGACGCAGATGGAGCAGATCTTTAAGGCGCGGTCGGGCGCGCTGGTGCTGCGCGTGGGCGAGGGCGACCCGCTAGAACAGCCGCTCCGCGAATTCGCGGCGGCGGGCCGTGCCATCCTGGTCAACTGCTTCGTCCTGAACGAGGGCGTCGACATCCCCGTCGCGAACGCGGTGGCGATCACGTACCCCAAGCAGTCGCGCGGCCAGATCACCCAAATGGTCCTCCGCGCCGGGCGCTGGCGCGAAGACAAGTCGGTCTTCCACGTCATCATCCCGACGCTCGGCGACGAAGACCTCTCGGGCTTCGAAGACGTGCTGACCGCGCTGGGCTCTTGCGACGAGCAGCTCCGCGACGAGGTCGTCCTGGGGGCGCAACCGGCGGCCGCGCCCGCGGCGGGCGCGGCGCCCGGTTGCGCCGCCGCGGGCGCCCCCCCGGAGTGTGTGATGGTGGACGAGTTCGGCTCGGACCCCGCCGAGGTGCGGCGGTGTTTCGCCGGCGCCCGCAAGAACCTCTTCCCCGCCGCGGACCGCCGGCACATTCAAGCGCTCTGCGTCGAAAAGGGGATCGACACCAGTGTCCAGTACGCGCAGGCGCGCGCCGACAACCCCGAACTGCCCGAAGACCCGCGGCCGAAGGGCGTGCCGTGGTACGACTTCCTGCACCCGGCGCGCGGCGGGCGCGCGGCGCCCGCCGACTTCGCCGCCGCCGTCCTGGGCCCGAACGGGCTGCGCGTGGGGCACGCGTACGACGCGTGGCGCGCCGCGCAGCCCGCGGCCGCCGTCGCGGGGCTGCCGACGGTGCAGCACATCTCGGACGGGTTCTTCGGCGAGGGGTTTACAAATTTCAACGACCTTTGCGGATTCGGGGCGGCGGAGCGGCGCGGTCGCCGGTAGGTGTACGATTTTAAAATCGCGGTACTTTTTTTCAATATTTGAATGCTCAATTGGAAAATATAGCACCCATATTATAGCAATGGAGGCAGTCGCCGCGTTCAAGGCGGCCGTGCTCCGCATCCGCGACATCCTTCGCGGCCCGAAGGTCTGCATCACGGGCATGGACTCGATGCGGCATATCTGTCTCTACATCGTGAGCCGCTTCTTGACGCGCGAGCGAGTGGCGGCGCTGGGGGTGCCGCCGCAATTCGCATGGGAGGTCCTGATCGAGACCGCTCGGCATGCGGAAGGGGGGCAGCAGAAGGCGCTGGACAACTTCTTCCACAAGGAGGCCGACTGCCTGGTCACGTACTTCGATCGCATGTTTGGCACGGAAAAGTTCTCGTTCGACGTCAAAGACCTTGTGCGGCACAAAGAGATTCTGGAGATCCTGGACCGCGTCGACGTGGCGGCCGTGGCGCAGCGCATCGAAATCCTGGGGTGGGTGTACGAGCAGCACCTCAAGACGGGTTCGGCGGCCAGTCGGGACCTCGGCCAGTTCTTTACGGACCGCGCGATCTGCGCGTACATGACGGCGCTCTGCGCCCCGGGCTTCAAGCACCCCGGCGTCCCGGAATCCGTTTGCGACCCCGCGATGGGCACGGGCGGGTTCCTTTGCACCGCCATCAAGTACTTCAAGACCCGCCACGCGGCGACCCCCGTCAATTGGCCGGTGCAGCAAAGCGAGTTCCACGGGAACGATACGGACCCGAAGGTCGCGGGGCTGGCCCGCCTCAATCTGTTCATGGAGACCGGCTGCGCCCCCGCCGCGGGCGCAGCAGGGGCCCCCGCCGTAAACGGCGCAACGCTCCGGACGCACGATTCCCTGTATGGCGACCTGGCGCGGGGGGGGTACGACGTGATCCTCGCCAACATGCCCTTCGGCGTCAAGGGCATCAAGCACGCAGACTGCTGCGAGCGCATCAAAGCGCTCAAGATTCGCGGCACGAAGTCGGAGCCCCTCTTCCTCCAACTCATGATGGTGTCACTGAACCGCGGCGGGCGCTGCGCGGTGGTGGTGCCGGACGGCATGCTCGTCAACTCGTCCACCTGCCACGACGGCACCCGCAAGCACCTGCTGGACCACTTTGAACTGAAGCGCGTCATCAAGATGCGCGGCCAGTTCTTCATGAACACGGGCATCCAGCCGTCCATCATCTTCTTTGAGAACACGGGCCGCCCGACCGCCGCCGTCGAGTTCTGGGACGTCGTCGAGAGCGCGGACGGCGGAATTGAGGAGACGATGGTGCTGTCAGTGCCTCGTGAGCGATTTGATGCGTCTTGCTCGCTGGACATGCGACGCTATCAGGAGGTGAAGGTGGTTGCGAATTTGGCGGGGTTTCCAATGGTGAAGCTGTCTGAGGCATGTGACGTTTCCAAGGGTAAGCGGTGCCTTGTATCGGTTGAATCAGGTGGATATCCATACCAAGATGTCGCTCATATTTCACGAATGGTTGAAAAGTATATCTTAGATGTTCCTGCTGTTCTAACGCCCAGGGCGATGTCTATTGGACGCTTTGTCTATACAGATGAGAAATGCCATCCAAGTGATGATATGTTTATTCTAAAGCCAAAAGACAATTTGAATGCAAAATATCTATACTACTATTGTGTGCTACATCTTTCTACGATATTTAAGGAGTCTCTTCATGGAATAAAGCCTACCATTGATTATTCTGTGTTTGATTATACACATATTATTGTCCCCCCTCTCTCCATCCAGCACGAAATCGTCGCCACTCTCGACCGCATCTACCAGCCGGGCACCACCGAACTCGCCGAGACCCTCAAGCTTACGAACCAGGCGATGGACTTGGTACTCGCTCAGCCCAATGGTGCCACACTGGAGCCGATCGTGGAGGCCCAGCGATTGATGCGAAAGTCGGCGCAGATGGTGGCGGATGTCAAGGCGCAGATGGTGGCGATTGTGAAGTCGGTGGGGGGTCGTGGATTTCCGACTGTGAAGCTGGGGGATTTATTTGAAACACCCAGTATCAAAAAAAGATATACCAACAAGGCTTCATCTGCTACTGGAATCCCGTTCTACAACGGTTGCTACAATAGTCCCTTATCATGCATTGATACAAATGAGCCATCCTACTCATCGCCTGGCGAGTATTTGATTATGATTAAAGATGGAGGTGGCGACCATAATAGTCCAACGGTTGGACTTGGAAAAACATTCATCGTATCGGGCGAGGTATGCGTCGCATCACAAAATGTAGTCCTTGTTCCAAAGTCGGAGTGCATTCTGAAGTATGTATACTACACATTGTCCATGAAACTCAAGGAACTTCGCGATCTGTCAAAGAAAAGCATTAATCTGGAGCATTTATCGATACATAGCATTATGGACTTTTCCATTTCTCTCCCGCCTCTTGATTTCCAACACGCCCTTGTCGCTCGCCTGGACTCCCTCCAAGCACAACTCACCGCCCTTGAAAATCTCGGCAAGCTGGCAGAGGACAATGCCCGTTTCATCCTGGAGTCCTACCTCGGCGCAACGACCGCGCTAGCGCCCACCGAGCCGGCATCAGAGGCCCATTCCAGCACATGTGCAGTCGACGAAAGCGGCATCGGATGCACGTGCCGGGCGGTTCAAACTTGTGACGACGCGTGTGACGACGCGTGTGACGACGCTTACGACACCCCCCGCGACAACGCCCGCGGTGGCGCCCCCATGGTCGCCGCACAGGCGGCGGGCGCGCCACCGCGCGCGGACTAAAAAGTAGTCCACGCCAACCATTTTTTACCCCAATGAGTAAGTGGAAATCCACACCCCACCCACCTCGCACTCGCACGCACTCCAGGCGTTCACGCTGATTCGATCGGACCGTTCTGCACGATAGTGAGCCATTGCAAACGCGTTGAGGGTTAGTTTTAGTCCGTCGTACACGATTCTCCCGCATGTCGAATCATATATACCAATCCAAGTGCGGTCGATACCAATCGTATGACGAATGCGCTGCCCGTGTGTAAAGCACTGCGCCATGTCGCGGCACCCCTTTACGCCTGTCGACGCGGCGCCCGACTCTGAAGAACTACCGTCCGCTGCGGCGCCCGCGTCGTGCGCCGCCCACATTTCGCCATCCATTAGGTCAAAGAACTTGCAGACTACCGCCGGCGAGACTCGAAAGAACTCTCGCCGGGGGTGGACGCGCTCGGTGTACTCCGCCAGAAGCGCATGCAGTGTCCCCCGTCGGGTCGGCCACCTTCTTTGCGAACTCGATCCGGTACGGCGTGGGCGGCCGCCAGGTGTCCGCAGCATTCGCTTCGCGCAGGCGGTCTTCAGGGGTCCGTTCGGTCGCGCCGACTTTGAGAATGCCCGGCATCGAAGGGTTTGCGAAGCAGTAGACATACCCGTCGGCTGGGCCGCGCGCGCGGCCCAGCTGGTCGAGAACGGCATCCATAATGATATATCAGTGGGTGTATGATTCAATCTTGAACCAGCGCGGGAAGCCGCCTACCTTGACAAATGAATCGCACACCCACTGATATATCATTATGGAGGCCGTTCTTGACCAGCTGGGCCGCCGCTGCGGCGGCGAAGCCGCCGGCGTGGTCACCTATGAGATTGCCTGGGCGCGCATCGCGCCGCTCTGCTGCCAGTGGTCGCGCAACCGCGCGCCCGACCCTGCGCGCGTCGCCGCCATCGTCGCGCACGCGCGCGATGGCGGGGCCGCCGCCGGCTACATCCCGCCGCTGCTCCACTTCGCCGAGCTCGCCGGCGAGGCGCGCCCGCTCGCCTGTTTCGACGGCAACCACCGGCGCGAGGCGTTCGCCGCGCTCCACGACACGCGCGGCGTGCTCGACGCCGAGCGCACTGTACTCGCCGCCGTGATGTTCAACGCGACGGCGGCCGCCGTCGAGGCGGCCTTCCGCGCGATCAACAGCGGCGTGAGCGTGCCCGAGCTCTACACGCGGGCGCCCGACGCCGGGCCCGCGCGCGCCGACGTCGTCGCGCTCGCGGCCAGCTACGTCAGCGCCTACCCGAAGTTCGCGAGCGCTTCCGCCCACTGCACGGTGCCGAACTTCAACCGCGACGGTTTCGCCGACAACATCGACGGGCTCTGCCGCGCGCTCTCCGTCGACGTCGCGGCGCTGGCGGCCGCGCTGCGCGGCCTGAACGCCGAGATCGCCGCGGCGTTCGGCGCGGGCGGCGCAGGCTCGCGCGCCCTACTGAAGGCGCCCGACCAGTACTCGGCGAAGGCCGTCGAGAAGTGCCGCGCCGGCGGCCTCTGGCTGTTCCTCGACGGGCGCGCGATCGGCGCGGCCGCCGTCGCGCCGCTGCTTGCGGCCGCGCCGCTGCTTGCGGCCGCGCCGCTGCTTGCGGCCGCACCGTAGACAACGAGTCGCGGCGCAACTTTTTTTGCTCGGCTACTTGCTGCGGGCGCGCCGCGCGCAGGGGGGGGGGGGGGGGGGGCTGGGGGCTTTTATGGGGGGGGGG
>Ga0214919_10008558_pt1 | contig 13432 bp, 11 predicted proteins | sample LL1503_MetaG_FD_177994 | JGI IMG/M metagenome (GOLD analysis project Ga0214919, IMG submission 177994) | Freshwater microbial communities from Lake Lanier, Atlanta, Georgia, United States - LL-1503 | ecosystem: Environmental > Aquatic > Freshwater > Lake | place: USA: Georgia | collected...
GCTAAAAATGTTTCTTGGCACCCACGAGCCACGCCTTGATGACAAAGGTCGTTTAATTTTGCCCGCGAAATTTCGCGAAGAACTCTCTTCAGGTTTAGTAATTACTAAAGGACAAGAACGTTGTCTCTATGTTTTTCCATCAGCAGAGTTTTCAGTTATTACAGAGACGCTAAAACAAGCGCCAGTCACTGCAAAATCAGCTCGCGATTACATGCGTGTGATGTTTGCGGGAGCACATGATGAAATTCCTGATCGTCAAGGCCGCGTAACTATTCCTCAAGGACTTCGCACGTATGCAGGACTTGAAAAAGATTGCGTTGTTATTGGCGCAAATACTCGCGTTGAAATTTGGGATGCAACTTCTTGGAATGAATATCTAGCAGATCGTGAAAAGGGTTTTGCTGATGTTTCAGAGGAGGTTTTCCCAGGCCTGTTCTAACTCTCTCATTTGTGGCCACCGCCGACCCTTCGAAAATAACGGCGCCCCTTCCCCGGCGCCGCTATCACACAGATCCGTCGGCCGGCGGTGACCAGAGATGAGAGCACTTGATTGATGTAAAAACCTACGCATGAATTGAAAGGGGGAGAAGATGAATAACAAAGTTGCACACGTGTCTGTGATGCTTAATCGTTGTGTTGATTTACTGACCCCTGCAATTCAGGCATCTGCTAATCCAGTTATTGTTGATGCAACTCTTGGCGCAGGTGGTCACACCGAAGCATTACTTACTAAGTTTCCTCACTTAACAGTTATCGGTATCGATCGCGATGCGGATTCTCTTGCTGGGGCAAAAAAACGATTAGCTCCATTTGCCGATCGCCTTCGTACATCCCATGTAACTTTTGATCAGATTGGCGAAGTTGTTGCATCCCACGGCTTCACAAAAATTAATGGGGCCCTATTTGATCTTGGGGTTTCATCTATGCAACTTGATCAAAGCGAGCGGGGCTTTTCTTACTCACAAGATGCACCTCTTGATATGCGTATGGATCGCACTCAATCATTAACTGCTTGCGAGATTGTTAACTCATATGAGCCAGGCCAGTTAGTGAAGATTTTGCGCACTTATGGCGAAGAAAAGTTTGCAACTAGAGTGGTCGAAAGAATTGTAAAAGCCCGCGCAATTGCACCACTCAACTCAACTTCCCAGCTAGCCGATCTCATTAAAGAGGCGATTCCAGCGGCAACACGTCGCACCGGTGGAAATCCAGCCAAGCGCACTTTCCAAGCACTTCGTATCGAGACCAATGATGAGCTAGGAGCGATTACACGAGCCCTGCCTGCAGCTATGCAACTTCTCACTATTGGTGCTCGCTTAGTAGTGATGTCATTTCAATCACTTGAAGATCGAATCGTCAAAGAACTATTTGTTGCATCCACTACCTCTGGTACACCTCGTGGCCTGCCATTTGATCTCCCTGAATTTGCTGCCAAGTTCTCATTAGTTGTTCGTGGCAGTGAAAGCGCAACTGAAAATGAACTCATTGAAAATCCGCGCTCGGCATCGGTTCGCTTGCGTGCAATCGAAAGGGTGGCTGCATAATGGCAATGACGGCATTTGCTCCAGCAATCACGCGCTCACGTGAAATCATCGCAACTAAGACGGCTGAAGTTGCACTCAAACTAGTTCCAAATGTTTCAGAACAGACACAAGAAAATCGTAAGTATTTTGCCAAGTTTGTATCCCTGATTGGCGCCCTTGCATTGATGTTTCTTCTCTTCATCAATACATTACTTGCACAAGATGCATTCACGCTTAGTCATTTAAAGCTTGAGGCAAAGATGGTCAGCGATCAACGTGAAGCAATTAATCGCCGTATTGATGCAATTGCAGCACCTGAGAGCCTTGCAAAAGCAGCAACTGCGCTAGGTATGAAGCCATCTGAAACACCAACGTTTTTAAGTCTTAATCCACCAGTAACACCAGCTGAGAGTGTGAACAATGGGTAATTTTTCATTAGCTCATAACCGAATTAGGGCGCTCATCTTTTTATTGGCATTAGCGATGTTCCTATTTGGTTTGCGCCTAGTTCAAGTTCAGGCAGTGCAGGCGGGGGACTACCGCATGCGCGCTGTGAATGAAATGGAAAATACTAAATCTCTTCCTGCTCCACGTGGTGATATCACCGATGTTAATGGAGTTGCATTCGCCCGCAGCGTTGCTGCGACCAGCATTGTGGTTGATCAGACACAAATTACTAATCCAGCTCGAGTTGCAAACTTTATTGCTCCAATCCTTGATTTGCCAGTAGCGCAAGTTCAAGCCAGTATTACAGGTAAGCGCAAATGGAATATGGTTTATCAAAATGCTAAGCCCGCACTCTGGCAGAAATTAACTCGATCATTAGCGCAATTCAATTCTCAGTACCCGGCAATGAGTCCAGATCGAATTATTGGCTTTTTTCCAGAGCGTGGATACATTCGTGAATATCCATCAGGATCACTGATTGCATCCCTTATTGGCTTTGTTAATCACGATGGCATCGGTGCAACGGGACTTGAATCAAGCATGAATTCGACTATTTCGGGAATTGACGGAAAGTATTCCTATGCCAATGGATATGGAGCAGAAATTCCGGGATCACAATCTGAGATCATCCCAGCTCAATCAGGCTCAACTGTCCGACTAACAGTGGAACGGGATATTCAGTGGGTTGCTTCACAGGCTATCTCTGAGGTGGTCAAAGCATCACATGCTATTAGTGGAACCGTCATTGTGATGGATCCAAAGACTGGTGAAATTTTAGCCCATGCTACCGCACCAACATTTGATCCAAATAACACGTCAAAAGTTTCACTGATACAAATGCGCAATCCATCAGTGGAGGATGTATACGAACCAGGCTCAACTGGAAAAGTAATGACTTTGGCTGCGGCAATCGAAGAAAAGAAAGTGACTCCTGAAACTGTTTTTACTGTGCCTTATGCACTTAAACGTTCAGATAAGATTTTCCATGATCATGAAAAGCACGCGACCCAAAGGTTAACAGCTGCAGGAATATTGGCAGTTTCAAGTAATACCGGAGCAATTCAAATAGGTGAGCTCTTGTCTCACGAAACTTTGTATAATTACTTGTCAAAATTTGGAGTGGGTACAAAAACGGGTTCGGGTTTACCAGGAGAATCTCGTGGAATCCTTCCTAAAGTAGCCGATTGGTCAGGAACTACAGCGCCAACTATGGCATTTGGACAAGGCTACTCACTCACCGCAATGCAAGCTACAAGTATTTTCGCCACTATTGCCAATGATGGAATTCGAGTTTCACCAACTGTTATTGCAGGAACTCGTGATTCAAGTGGGAATTTTACACCTGCTCCAGGTCGCGTAAGCGAGCGTGTTATTAGTTCAGATACGGCAAAAAAAGTGCGCTTAATGATGGAAAGCGTTGTATCTGCAAATGGAACCGCTAGATCTGCAGCAATTGCTGGCTATCGCGTGGCGGGCAAAACAGCAACCGCGCAGCGAATCGATGACACATGCGGTTGCTATCGTGGATTCACCGCTTCATTTATTGGCTTTGCGCCGGCTGATAATCCTGCTTATGTAATTAGTGTGACAATTCAAGATCCAAAGGGTCTGCACTGGGGTGGCGCTCTAGGAGGTCCAGTATTTAAAAAAGTAATGTCCTTTGTTTTGCAAAGCCGTCATATTGCACCAACCGGGACTACATTCATACCAGTATCTCTTAATGAAAAAGCTTTAGCTATAAAGAAGGCCCAGGATGCAACGGCCAATAACTAATCACCATAAAAAACTTTCAGCGCTATGCGCGATAGTTGGGGCAGAATCAGCATCTAAAGATTTGGAAGACATTGAACTAAGCGGAATTGCTCAAGCAAGTGATTCAGTTTTACCCGGAGATCTTTTTGTTGCATTACCTGGCGAAAAATTTCATGGGGCTCAATTTGCTGCTGATGCCATTTCACGCGGTGCAGTTGCAGTTCTGACAGATGCCCAAGGAGCTAAAGACATAAGGGGGGTTCCGGTTCTAATTTCAACAACACCACGCAGGGCCGCTGGAATTGCTAGTGCCTGGTTTTATTCCGAACCAATGCGAGATCTCTATAGCGTTGGAGTGACAGGAACTAATGGAAAAACAACAGTTACAACTTTGATCCATCAAATAATGACTGCAGCCGGAAGAGACAGTGGGCTCATCGGGACAGTTGAAACACGCATTGGTGTCGAGAGCATTGCTAGCAAGCGAACAACGCCTGAGAGCTCTGATTTGCAAGCCTTATCTGCAGTAATGCGTGAGCGTCATATGCGAAATCTCATCATGGAAGTTTCTAGTCATGCAATAACGCTAGAGAGAATTCGCGGAAGCCACTTTGCAGTTGTTGGATTTACTAATCTTTCACAGGATCACTTAGATTTTCACAAGGATATGGAAGATTACTTTGCGGCAAAAGCAAAGTTATTTACCTTTGAATACGCTGATTTAGCAGTTATCAATCTTGATGATCCCTATGGAAAGCGTTTAGCCGCACAAACAGAGCTGCCTGTTGTTACTTTGTCTAGGCTGGACACAACGGCTACCTGGCACTTTGTATCTATTTCCTCAGATTACGTCGGGGCTTCTGTTTCTATTCGAGGCAGCGGTGGCATTCTCATAGAAGGTAAAACAGTGCTTCACGGTGGCTTCAATTACGACAATCTCCTGATGGCAGTTGCCATTGCAGTTGAAAGTGGAGTAGATCCCATTGATATCGCTGCCATACTGCCAACGCTCACAGGAGCAGCCGGCAGATTAGAAGCTGTGCGACTTGGACAAAACTTCACAGCACTTGTGGATTACGCGCACTCACCAGATGCTGTTAAGCGCGTACTAGAAACTGCATCAGAGATTTCTGATGGCAAAGTGATTGCTGTCCTTGGCTGCGGTGGAGACCGCGATAAAACTAAGCGAACTCTTATGGGACAAGCGCTCCATGATGGCTCCGATATCGCGATTTATACCAGTGATAATCCTCGTTCTGAGAAAGCAGAAGACATTCTGGTTCAAATGGTTTTAGATATAGATGTGCTTGCTCCGAGTGAAGTAATTGTTGATAGAGCCCAGGCCATTCGCACAGCAGTCAATCTTGCTCAAGCTGGGGATGTAGTAATGGTTTTAGGTAAAGGCCATGAAAAAGGCCAAGAGATTAATGGAAAAGTGCATGAATTTGATGATCGCATTGAATTAGCTAAAGCGATTGAAGATAAGAAATGATCACGCTAACCGCTAGCGAAATAGCGCTATTAGTAGGCGGAGAGCTATTTTGTGATAGAGATTTGCTCGTTTCAAAAGCGCCAGTCTTTGATTCTCGTCAAGCCACACCGGGGTGCTTCTTCTTAGCCCTTAAAGGTGAAAATGCTGATGGTCATGATTTTGCAGCCGATGCATATCGAAGCGGTGCGATGTTTTCATTAACAAGTCAGAGAATTGATGGACCTTGCATAGTTGTTACTGATGTAATTGAGGCTTTATCTATTTTGGCAGCCTTTGTGCGAAAGCGCTTGGACAAACTAATCGTTATTGGTATTACTGGATCCCAAGGAAAGACAAGTACTAAGGATCTTTTGACTCATATGTTAGGTGCCGTTGGTCCAACTGTTGCACCTGCGGGATCTTTTAATAATGATTTAGGTCTGCCAATTACTTTACTGCAATGTGATGACCGCACACGTTTTTGTATTCTTGAAATGGGCGCCAGACATATGGGTGATATTGCTCGCCTGTGCGAGATTGCAAAACCAAATATTGGTGTTGTTCTAACTGTTGGAACCGCCCACATTGGAGAATTTGGGTCCCGTGAGATAATTGCTCAGACTAAAGGTGAACTCATTGCCTCATTAGATAAAGATGGTATTGCCATTCTTGGTACTTATGACGAATTCACCCCGAAGATGGCATCTTTGCATCAGGGAGAAGTAATTCTCTTTGGCGAAAAAAATGACACTCAAGTGCGAGCAACAGATATAGAAATGCGAGAGGGACGACCACATTTTGATTTAGTAACACCGGCAGGCCGAGATGCAGTGGGAATGCGTGCTGTTGGGGCGCATCAAGTTTCAAACGCACTTGCAGTAGCAGCCGTTGGAACAGCGCTATCGCTTCCGTTAGAGTTGATTGCTAGTTCATTATCAACAGCGGAAATATCAAGTAAGTGGCGCATGGAACTCCATGAGTGCGCTGATTTATTGATTATTAATGATGCCTATAACGCCAATCCAGAATCTATGAGTGCAGCCATGCGCTCTCTCGTCCTTTTTGCCCAAGAACGTGGTGGTTCTTCATGGGCATTTGTTGGAAAGATGAATGAACTTGGCCAGACACAGGCTCCACAGAGCGCTGCAATTGGCGCCCTTGCGGTTGAATTAGGAATTGATCATTTAGTTGAAATCAATGCTCCTGAATACGGAGAACCTATTGGTGCGATGGTGATTCACCATCGTTCAAGTATTGAATCAGCTCTTGATTTGGTTGCTTACTTCGCACCAGGTGATGTTGTACTGGTGAAAGCATCACGGTCACAAGGTTTTGAAGTTCTTGCAGAATCATTAGAACGTGCCTGGAAAGAAAAGAGTGGAGTCGATTCATGAGACAGATCCTTATCGCAGGAGCTTTCGCTCTGGCCTTTGCCCTCTTTGGCACGAAGGTTTTGATTCGAATCCTTGCGGCACGTGGTTTTGGTCAAATCATCAGAGATGATGGACCATCAACACATAAAACCAAGCATGGCACTCCAACAATGGGTGGCATCATCTTCATTCTCGCAGCAATTTTCGGTTATCTCATGGCCCACCTTATTACAGGTAATCAAATGACTGCTTCGGCATTATTGGTCATTGGATTAGTTGTCGGTTTAGGCATTGTTGGATTTTTAGATGACTGGCTTAAAGTTTCACGCCAAAATTCTCGAGGTCTTAAGGGACGATATAAGTTATTGGCACAAGCAGCTATATCTGGTGTGTTTGGCTATGCAGGTCTGCAGTTTGCCGACCAAAATCAACTCACTCCTATTTCGCAGTATCTATCAACAGTAAAGGAGACCTCGGTTTATCTTGGTATGGGCCTAGTGATTGCTTTCGTCATTCTGATGGTGATGTCAGCAAGTAATGGAGTGAATTTAACTGATGGCTTAGATGGTTTAGCAACTGGTGCAACGATTATGACTTTCCTTGCCTTTGTTTTAATTGGCGTATGGGAGTTTGGCCAAAGCTGTGCCATTGGGACTATTGGGGCTACCAATTGTTATCAAGTGAGAGATCCCCTTGACTTAGCTGCCCTTGCTGCAGCATTTGCCGGAGGTTGCACGGGGTTCCTCTGGTGGAACACCGCACCTGCCAAAATTATTATGGGCGATACTGGTTCACTGGCCCTTGGCGCTGCTATTGCAGGCTTTGCAACTACCCTTCGAGTTGAGCTTTTATTAATTCCACTAGGTGGCTTATTTGTAATTGTCACTATGTCAGTTGTTATTCAGACGCTGTATTTTAAAATTAGTGGTGGCAAACGAGTGTTTCGAATGGCACCGCTACACCATCACTTTGAATTAAAGGGTTGGGCTGAGATAACCGTAGTTATTCGCTTCTGGATCATTGCTGGCCTCAGTGTTGCTGGTGGTCTGGCTCTTTTCTATGCACAGTGGGTAGCTAAGTAGCAAACATGCCAAGTTTATTCGATGGCCAGAAAATTCTCATTCTCGGCGCAGGTGTTACTGGAAATGCTGTTGCCCGTTCACTTACAAAAAGAGGTGGTGTTGTAACTATTTCTGATGAAAACCCATCGGCTAAATCAGAACACACTGTCATAGATGCAAAGAACACTGTTACCAACGATTTTGATTGCGTAGTAGTTTCACCGGGATGGCGTCAAGATCATCCTTTAGTGATAACTGCTCAGAATGCAGGATTACCTTTGCTAAATGAAGTTGATTTGGCTTGGCAGATTAGAAGTGAGATTGCACCGCAACAAAAGTGGCTGGCATTAACTGGAACTAACGGTAAGACGACAACAGTGGAAATGGTTGCAGCAATGTTAAAAAGCGGAGGTCTCAAGGCAACTGCTTGCGGAAATGTTGGCGAGACAGTTATTGAGGTTGTGGATCGCTCTGATGCCTATGAAGTGCTCGTCCTGGAGCTTTCCTCATTTCAGCTTCACTGGTCAAGGCAAGCACAATTTGTGGCAAGTGCAATCTTGAATATTGCCGATGATCACATAGATTGGCATGGAAATTTTGATGAGTACGCAAAAGCCAAACTCTCAATTCTAGACCGCGCAAATACGGCAGTATTAAACGCCGATGATGGTGAAATAGTGAAGCGCACCAGCCATTGGCAGGGCCGAAAAGTTTTCTACACTCTGGATACCCCAGCACCGGGTGAAATCGGTTTAGTCGAAGAGCTCCTAGTGGATCGCGCATTTGTTCAAGATCCCCAAGAAGCATCTATGTTTGCAGAATTAGGTGAAGTCAAGCCAATGATTCCGCATAATGTTTCAAATACCTTAGCTGCAGCTGCACTTGCCCGAACTGTTGGTGTCTCGCATGAAGATATTCGCAGTGCAATTAAGGAATTTAGACCAGGACGCCACCGTATTGAAACGGTGCTTTCTGCTGATTCGATTAACTGGGTTGATGATTCCAAAGCAACAAACCCGCATGCTGCAACAGCATCGTTGCTTTCCCATGAATCAGTGATTTGGATTGCCGGGGGATTAGCTAAGGGTGCACAAATGGAAGAACTTGTAGGGCGCACTTGGAAGCGAATAAAAGCTGCAATTCTTATAGGCACTGATCGAGGATTAATAGAAGCTGCAATGATGAAGTTTTGTCCAAGTGTTCCACGTGTGCTCATCGATGGTGATTCATCTGAAGAGCTAATGGAAAGAGTTGTCAATGCCGCCAAAGGCTTTGCGCAAAGTGGTGACACTGTTCTCTTGGCACCTGCTTGTGCATCAATGGACCAATTCATCTCCTATGCCGATCGTGGGGATCGCTTTGCGGCTGCGGTTAAAAAGGTCGTGGGTAAATGAAAACACAAAAACGCAGCGCTCTTTTTTCTCGCCCCATCAATCTTTATTACATGCTTGTTGGTAGCACACTTGCTTTGAGTATTTTTGGTCTGATTATGGTTTTTTCTGCTTCCTCTATTTACTCTCTTGAAAATAAAGGCGCTACTTGGGCCATTCTTTTCCGCCAATTAATCTTCTTAGTCTTTGCTCTTCCAATGGCCTGGGCACTTTCGCGATTCTCACTTACTCGCTGGAGATTCTTCGCGCGCTTTGGTGTCCTTGCCTCCGTTGGGTTATTAGTTGTTGTGCAAATACCTGGAGTTGGTAAAAGCGTGAATGGAAATCACAACTGGATTTCTCTTGGCTTTGTCGATGTTCAGCCTAGCGAAATTGCAAAGTTTTTGATGATCTTGTGGGCAGGTTCAATATTGGCTAAACGTGAGCGCGCAGGCGATATTCAAGCCAATGTTCTTAAACTTATTGCTCCAGCATTTTTGCTGTGTATTTTGTTAGTTCTGGTAGGAAAAGATTTAGGAACAGCCTCAGTATTTGCATTTGTCTTGGCAGGAATGTTGTGGGTCTCTGGCGTACATCTGAAGCTATTTGCAACTATTTCAGCAGTTGGCTTTTTTGGAATTGCTGCTCTAATTATCTCGGCGCCTTATCGAATGGCACGTTTTTCTGTTTTCCTTAACCCATTTGCCGAAGAACAATACAAATCAGTGGGATGGCAGCCCGCTCACAGTCTTTTAGGTTTAGCTAGCGGTGGGTTATTTGGTGTTGGCCTTGGCGCTAGTAGGCAAAAGTGGGGAAATCTTCCAGAAGCACATACAGACTTTATTTTCTCAGTCATCGGGGAAGAGTTGGGACTTTTCGGAACTCTTGCTACCTTGTTACTGCTTTCAACTTTGTTGTTTGCAATATTTAAAATTGCACTTCGTGCGCAAGATCCAATGGTTCGTTACGTGTGTTCTGGCATCGGATGCTGGATTGGTGTTCAAACGGTGCTCAATATTGGCTCTGCAATCAGCGTTCTTCCGGTGGTAGGTGTAACTTTGCCATTACTTTCCTATGGAGGTTCTGCCTTGATCGCTACTTATATGGGAATCGCCTTTGTAATTGGGGCAGCCCGTAGGGATCCAGCGATTTATCAAGAGTTGGAAAAAACAGGATTACCAAAATGGCTTCGATAGTTCTAGCTGGCGGTGGCACGGCCGGCCATATTGAACCGGCTTTGGCAGTGGCGCGTGTATGGAAAAACGCCAATCCTAAAGATGCGATTACTTTTCTAGGAACTGCGCAAGGATTAGAAAATACTCTCATTCCTGCTGCAGGTTTCACAGTTGCAAATATTCCGAAGGTAAGAATTTCTAGAAAGCCATCATTAACCTGGGTAAGAATTCCCTTTGACTTAATCGCCTCAGTCAAGCAATGTCATGGGATATTGAAAGGCTCAGATTTACTCATTGGCTTTGGTGGTTTTGTCAGCGCCCCTGCCTATATCGCAGCGCGTATTCTAGGAGTTCCAACAGTTATTCACGAAGCAAATGCAAAGCCTGGTTGGGCAAATCGACTAGGCGCACTTTTCACACCATATTTAGCCGTCGCGCATGGAGTAAATACGGGCATGTTTAGTGATGCCTTGATTACAGGTTTACCACTTCGAAGCGATGTTGCAGATGCACTCAAAGGCGCTGGCACTGATTGGCGCAAAGCTAGAGAAGAAGCAAAAACTCGTTTAGGTTTCAGCGTTTCTACGCCTTTGGTATTTGTCATGGGCGGATCACAAGGCTCTGTTGCAATCAATAAAGTCATTGAGCAAAGCTTGGCGATGTTTTCCAGTAAAGGTATCGCGGTTATGCATTCAGTTGGCCGTGGCAATGTTTTGCCAACCGCTACCGACCTCTATCGCCCAGTGGCATATGTGGATCAAATGGCAGATGCCTATTTAGCTTCTGATCTCATTATTGCCCGCAGCGGAGCAGTGACTTGTGCTGAATTTATGGCCCTTGGCCATTACGCTCTTTTTGTGCCACTGCCCATTGGAAATGGAGAACAGTTCCATAATGCACGGGGATTAGTAGCAGATGGTCGGGCAGAAGTGGTTGATCAAAAAGTATTTACGCCCGCATATTTGGAATCTCATATTGATCGACTTCTTAAATCCAGTAGCTCTGCGCCCATTGAAGGCTCTTCACCGGATGCAGATGCAGCAGTAAAGATTGCGGCTTTAGGACAGCATGCTTTGGACTCACGATGAATAAGCCAACTTTGCAATCACTCATAGGTAAGCGTGTGCACTTTATTGGTATCGGTGGCGCAGGCATGAGTGGACTGGCACGAATCTCACTTTCTCACGGGATTAGTGTGAGTGGCTCAGATGCAAAAGACTCTTCAGTAGTTAAAGCCTTGCAGGCTCTAGGTGCCACAATTTCAACGCAGCATGCGGCCAGCAATGTTGATGGCGCAGATTTGGTTGTTTACTCAACTGCAATTTCAATGACTAATCCAGAACTTATTCGGGCGCAAGAATTAAAACTTAGGACTCTCACACGTGCTGCCGCACTCTCAATTTTGATGTCTGAATCTAAAAGTATTGCTGTGGCAGGAACGCACGGTAAGACAACGACATCTTCCATGATGGCAGTTGCACTACAAGGATGTGGAGCAGATCCATCCTTTGCAATTGGAGGAACAATTACTGCCTCTGGCTCAAATGCCCACCGCGGAACTGGTGAAATCTTTGTTGCAGAGGCCGATGAATCCGATGGCTCATTTATTGAATATCATCCCTATGCGGCAATAGTGACAAATATTGAACATGATCATGTTGATTTTTTTGCAACTCCGGAAGATGTTGCAGATGCTTTTAAAGATTTTGCGGCAACTATTGCCCATGATGGCTTCCTTACCTACTGCGCCGATGATGACGGAGCCAAGGTGTTAGCTTCAACAATTACCAGCTGCGCTTTAATCTCCTATGGGACCGGCGATTACTGTGATTTACGTTTAGATTCCATTGAGTTAGTAGCTATGGGCTCACGTGCGCGCGCAATATGGCGGGGCAAGGTAGTTGGCTTCATTGAACTTCAAGTGCCTGGCCATCACAATTTACTTAACGCTGCGGCGGTATTGGCTACTGGATTAAATCTTGGTTTTGCTGCCCCAGAATTATTAATCGGATTGGCTGTCTTTCGAGGCACAGGACGCCGTTTTGAACTTAAAGGCACCGTGCATGGAATTAGAGTCATTGATGATTATGGTCATCACCCAACAGAAATAGATGTGACATTAAAGGCTGCCCGTCGCTTTGCAGGAGAAGGGCGTCTCATAGTTATTTTCCAACCACATCGCTATTCCCGAACTAAAGCTTTCTCATCTCAGTTCGCCAAAGTATTAGATGCTGCCGACCGGGCAATAGTTTTAGAGGTCTATGCAGCCAGTGAAAAACCGATTGCTGGTGTTACATCGCGCTTGATAACCGAAGCCATGAGCCACGGTGAATACATCCCTAATTTTATTGAGGTAACCGATTCGGTCATTGAATCTGCCCAGCCACAAGATGTCATCATCACGCTAGGCGCCGGAGATGTCAGCTCCCTTGCTCCCATCATCGTTGACGGTCTAAGCCGTCGTTTCGGGTAAATGAAAAACAAACGTCTGATTGCACTTGCTGCCGTACTCTTTTTGGGCCTAGCCTCATACGCACTTGGATGGTCAACACTATTCACAGTCAGCTCAGTTGAAGTAAAAGGCACTGATCAATTTTTGCCCCAAAATGTTAAAGTCGGGGAGAAGCTTGCACGTGTGGAACCTCGAGCGGTAGCTGCAACGTATGAAAAATTCGCTTTCGTGCGGGATGCGCAAGTGAGTCGAAATTGGATTTCAGGCAAGGTCACAATTTTAATCACAACACGAACTCCAATTGCTATTTTCAATAATCAAGCCATTGATGAATCTGGAAAAGCATTTACGGTTAAAGGCAATTTGCCCGTATCTTTGCCCACTGTTCAGGCAGCTGATGTTGAAAGCGCCGTGACTGCGGTGAAGTTTTTACTGACCTTGCCCACCGAGATTAAGTCAGGTTTGAAGATTGTTAAACTCCGAAGCACCGGGGCATATGTCTTAGAGGTTGATGTTGAGGGCCGAAACGTTGAAGTTCGTTGGGGACTAGCAACTGATAATGAGTTAAAAGCAAAGGTATATAAGGCTTTATTGGCACAACCAGAAAATGCAAAGTTAAAGAGGATGGATCTTTCTGCACCACATGCACCCATCGTTAAATAAAATTCTTTCCACGACACAATAAATAAATCATGTCGGTGTTTGATTAAGAGCCTGACTCACTTTACGTTCGCCTTATAGAAAACGTTGAATTATAAGGCTCAAGTAGAGGTTTATGGTTCCCAAGGAGGATACAAGTGGCTTCACC
>Ga0214919_10008559_pt1 | contig 13432 bp, 19 predicted proteins | sample LL1503_MetaG_FD_177994 | JGI IMG/M metagenome (GOLD analysis project Ga0214919, IMG submission 177994) | Freshwater microbial communities from Lake Lanier, Atlanta, Georgia, United States - LL-1503 | ecosystem: Environmental > Aquatic > Freshwater > Lake | place: USA: Georgia | collected...
CTTCCGATCTATATATATAATAATGATATTATTAATCAAAATCTTAGTAAAGTAAAAGAAATATTAGATACATGGTTAATTGATAATAATTCAATAATAACCGATGATGATACATTAAATACCTATATTAAATGTCTTATTAAAAAATTAAAACCTGTTACATTAGATGTTTATAAATTAGAAATTTCTAATTCATTAGAAATATCTAATTCATTAGAAATTTCTAATGAATTATTTATTTATGTACCATTAAACAAAGAAGAATTTGAAACTATTAAAACGAAGAAACATTCAATAATTATTGATATTTATAAAGAAGCAAGCAGAATAATGCGGAATGATTTTATATATTGGGAAATAATAGAATTATTATTTAATAAGATATGGAGTTATTATTATTATAATGTATCATTATCACCATTTGCAGATATAAGTTATGGATATGCTATCACTAGTTATAAATCTCAAGGGTCTACATACTCGGATGTATTTATAGGTATACCTAATATGTTAAATTGTTCTATGGTAAATCCATATGTTAGAATGAAATCATTATATACAGCTATTACTAGAGCAGCTAATTCTATTTATATTTATAATACAAATGGATATATATTTCCTTTAGTAAAAGAAATTAAATATAAATGTATAATATGTAATAAACTTCAAGATTATAATCTATTTTATAAAATAAATTATAAAATAGATATTAAATGTACAGAAACATTATTATCAAAAATTAAAAAATATGAAATATATGATTCACATGTGAATTCACATGTGAATATTAAATATATTGCAGATAAACATAAATACCTTCATGTATATAATGATGATATAGATTTAAATATTGAAGCTGATGATGAAATGGAAACATATCAATATAATAATTTAATTAATATTCAACATGCCACACATGCCACACATTAATATTAATAATATACGATTTAATAAATAAGAATAAATATTAAATATCAAAAAAGGACTTAATATTTGCATTTAGTTTATTAACTATTTTTATATAGTAATGATGACTTAATCAATAAAATTTTATTTAATCAATAAATTTTAATCTTGGATCAATTTCCATTTCATAACTATTATTATCATATTTATGAATATTAACATTTAATCCATGTTCTATTAAGTCACATAATTCTGTTTCAGAATTAATACTATTTATTGGTTTACCATTTATTTGATTTATTTTTAAATTATTTAATGTTTCTCTTAATTCAGCTACTTCTCTCAATACACATGATCTAAAAATTAATGAAAATATTCCTTTTTCAAGTACATCTTTGATATTTTCATATATTTCATCTTCTAATAGAAAAAAAATTTTAAAACGATCTCGACGTAAATCATTTAATGTACTTATTAATTTGTTAAAGTTTTCGTGTTTAACCAATTCATCTAAAACATTGGGTTTAATATTATCAATAATAATATTAAACATAGTTTCAGCTTCAGTATCAGTTTCATAATTCATATGGTCAATTCTAGATATATACCAGATCTGATCAATAAAAAAAGCACATATATCATCTAATTTATATTTTTCAGAGTTAGAATTTACAAATTTAAAAAATAATTCTATAATATTATAATTTTTTTTAAGATATGTCCTATCAAGAACATAGTTAATAACATCAGTGTTTTTGAAGTTTATGGGATTTTCGAGTAAAATACTAACGGCGTCTTCATCATTATTAGTAATAGCTGTGCCTAAGTCAAGGATTAAACGAGAATAGTTTGGGTTATGCATTAAATTAAAAATGTTTGACATATATATATTAATAATTAAAATATATATATTTTAATTATTAAATTATAAATGTTTGACATATATATATATTTTAATAATTAATCATAAAAAGTCATACCCTTTGTAAATGTTGTCATTCCATAACCATCATCATATTTATGAATATTAACATTTAATCCATGTTCTATTAAGTAACATAATTCTGTTTCAGAACTAATACTATCTATTGGGTTACCATTTATTTCATGTATTTCTAAATTATATAATGTTTGTCTTAATTCACCTACTTCTCTCAATGCACATGATCTAAAAATTAATGAAAATAATCCTTTTTCTATTACATTTTTGATATTTCCATATATTTCATCTCCTAATTTATAACGATCTTTATGTAAAATATTTAACGTATGTATTAAATATTTAAAGTTTTCGAATTTAACCAATCCATCTAAAACATTATTATTAATATTATTAATAATAATATTAAACATAGTTTCAGCTTCAGTATCAGTTTCATACTTCATACGGTCAATTTCAGATATATGACTGATATGATCAATATAAAAGTCATATATATCATTTAATTTATATTTTTCATAGTTAGAATTTACAAATTTAAAAAATAATTCTATAATATTATAATTTTTCATACTATATGCGCTATGAATAACATAGTTAATAAGATAAATGTTCTCGGAGTTTATGGGATTTTCAAGTAAAATACGAACAGCGTCTTCATCATTATTACGAATAGCTAAGGAAGACATCTTCTAGCCTTTGGGTTGACATATATATATATTAATTATTTAATAAAATATATTTTATTAATTAAATATATATTATTCATCGTCATCATCACTAACAGATGTGGATGAGTTAAAACTAGATTCATCATCATTATCAGATGTCGATGAATCATCATCGTCATCGTCATCGTCATCATCTCTAACAGGTGGTTTTGTAATACTATAATTAAAACCATCGTATTTTGTAACATTAACCTTTAATCCAGTTACTATTAAGTCACATAATTCTGTTTCAGAATTAATATCATCTATTGGTTTACCATCTATTTTGTCTATGTTTAATCTACGTAATTTTCTTCTTAATTCAGCTACTTTTGTTAATGCACATGATCTAAAAAGTAAAGAAAATAATCGTTGTTTTATTACATTTTTGATGCTTTCGTACATTTCAGGTGTAACATTCATAGAACTCTTATAAAGCTTTGTGTCATAATATTTTATATATTCTAGTATTCCGTTGTTAAATTGTTCATATTTAATTAATTTGTCTAAAACATTTTTTTTACTATAATTATCAATAGCAATATCAATAATCTTTTCAGCTTGAATATCAGTTTCATATTTCATTGCACCAAAATTAAATATATGATTAAGATCAAAAATTAATTTTACATATGAATCATATATATAATCGTGTTTATCATATTTAATATATTTATAAGTTTTATATTTAAAAAGTAAATCTATAATCCTATAATTTTTTTTACTATATGCCTTATTAAATATTTCTTCATTTAGTTCTATACCTTTTTCAAGTAAAATATGAACAGTGTCTTCATCATTATTATTAATAGCTGTAATTAAGTCATCTTCTAGTTTTTTACGGTCTGATATAGATTTATATATCTCATCTATTAGCTTTGATTTATAGTCTGACATATATATATATATAAATTTTATTTGCAAATATAAGTTATAGATATATCTTCTTACATAACATATAGTCTTCAAAGTTTTCTATAATGTTGTTTTTTGAGAACTATTTAAATTAATCAATAAAATATAACTGTGATATTGAATCATTTTCTATTAATAAATATGAATTAATCTAAATTTACTTTGAGATCTTATTAATTTGAAATTTAATCAACAAAAATCAACTTAGATCCAGAATCATTTTCTATTGTGTTTAATTCATAACTATCATTATCATATTTATTAATATTAAAATCTAAATTTTCTTTTATTAAATGACATAATTCAATTGTAGATCTTATGTCATTTATTAAAATTCCATTAATTCTTAAAATATTTAAATCTTTAAGATTATTTTTTAATATATCTAATTCAGTAGTAATACATTGTCTAAATATAATTGAATGAAACAAATCTTTTTTTCCTTTAGAAAATCTATCAGTATTTTTTATCTTAGGTATATCATATAATGATATATCATTATTTATTAAATATTTTATAACATAATCAATACACTCTATATCATTTATATCATTAAATACATATGTTAATATATAATGGTCAAAATAAGGATTATAACTTAAAATTAATTTTATTATTTCAATGTTATTTGTATAAAAAACATCTCTTATTTCACTAATACCAAGTTTTATTCCATTATCCATTACAAATTTTATTGTATCCATATCACCTTCTTTAACTGCTTTTTTAAACATTTTATATTCATCTGTGGTATTATGTCCATAATACCATCTAGGAATTTTCGATGCCATATAAATTAAATTAATTAATTAAATTAATTAAATTAATTTAATTAATTAATTAATTAATTTAATTAATTTTCATATCTTAAATCATTAACTAAAATATATTTATTTCATTAAATAAAGATATTTTAGTAATAATACATTGTCTAAATACAACTTAATTTAATACATTTTTTTAGAAAAATTATAATATCCTCTTTTAATATATAGTCTATCTAATAAAAAATCATCAAAATATAAATTATTAAATATTTTATAACATAATTAATATTATTTATTCCATCAAATATATATATCATCATCTAAATAAGATTATAACTTAGAATTAATTTATTATTTCTATGTTATTTGTTGAAAAGCATTTCTTAATTCAAACATAGAAAGTCTAATATTATTATCCATTGCAGATCTTATTATGTTACTATCACCATATTTAAGTGCTTTATTAAATATTTGAAATTCAAAACCTCTATTTATATTACGATACCATATTTTATCATCAATCGACATATATATTTAATCAATAAATTTAAGATCTGTTGATATATCAATTCTGTCATCATATTGATTAATATTAAAATCTAAATTTTTTTCTATTAAATTACATAAAATATAAGACGAATCAATATTATTAATTAATTTTCCATTTATTTCATTAATACCTAATTTATTTAATTTATCTTTTAATTTATCTACTTCAGATAAAAAACATGATCGAAATAGTAAAGAATATAATAATTTAGTAGATCTTGATAAATTAATTTCATTTAAACTTTTTATTTTTTGTATTAGATTTCTAATAAATACTTTCTTTGATAATATAAAATCTAATTTATTGTTAATGTTCAATAATCATATTAATAATATCAGGATTATCAATATTTGCTGCTAACAATATATCATTACCAAAAAATTGAGTTTCATATTCATAATCTTTATGTGTAAAAATCAAATTAATAATTTCCAGAATTAATTGCATCATTAATGTTATACCATTGTGGTATAATATTATTTTCAAGTAAACTACGTACACCTTCTTCATTATTATCATTAATAGCAATATTTAAATCTTGATTTAATTGATATTGAGAATTAATACCATATTCATTTTCAATATTATCAGTCATATATAAATTAATTTAATTAAATTAATTTAATTAAATTTAATTAAATTAAATTAAATTAATTTAATTTAATTTATATATGTCTGAAGAAATTCCCAGTTGGTATTATGAAGTAAAATCTAATTCTGCATTTTTAGATTTAGTTAATAATGGTGATGTTGAAGAAGTAAAATCTGCTATAGATAATGGCCAAAAAATTACATTAGAAGTAATAAATGCAGCTATCGATTCAAATGATATAAATATGGTAAAATTAATTCTCAGTTATGATCCATATGTTAGTCCAAACATAATAAAAAATATATTTGACTTATTAGATGATACAAATATTATAAATGTAATAATTAATTATTTAATAAAGATTGATAAACTTAATTTTTCAAAGTCTATTATTAATTCTTTATTAAAAAATGAATCATATTCTGAAGAAAAAAAAGATATTATTAAATCTTTATTATTTAGACAATGTATTAATCAAGATATTGATGAGTTGAAAAGAAGATTACGTTATTTACATGTTAATATAATTAACAATATACCGATAGATGATATTAAATCATCTATTATATTATGTGATTTAATAAATAAGAATTTATATTTTAATATTCATAAATATGATAATGGTTATGAAATGGAAATTAATCCAAGATTAAAATTTATTGATTAAATTAATTTAATTTAATTAATTTAATTTAGAATTAATTAATTTAATTAAATTAAAATAATTTAATATATATATATATATGCAATCACCACGTGACTTAGGTAGGTTTGCAGGTTATGTTAAAAGAAATGATATTAATAATATACAAAGTATGTTAAATGAAGGACTTATTATTAGTAAATTTATTATTGTAACTGCTTTTAAATCTTCTAATATTGAAATTGTTAGATTAATATTAAGTCATCACCCAGTTTTAGATAGAAATATTGTAATAGATTTATTAAAAACTACTGATAATATTGAATTTATTAATGAATTACTTAAATATTTATTTAATCATGATAGTGATAAATTAGATTTTACAATTGATGAAATTATTTCACTAATTAGTGATTCTGAATCATTTTATGATTATCCTCAAGAAAAAAAAGATTTATTAAATTCTTTAATGTTTAAACATTGTGTTGATAGTCAAATAGAAGATTTAAAAGCTAAATTAAAATTATTTAATGTTGTATCAATTAATGGTGTATCAATTGATAATTATGATGATTCAACAGAAGAATTATGTAAAATAATTAAAACTAAATATAAAATCGATATTAATAGATTTGATAATGGTTATGAAATAATAACTAATAGTTATGAATTAAAATTTGTTGATTAATCAACAAATTTTAATTAATACCTATTAGTTTTAGGAACAACATTAATATTATATTGTGATACAATTAATTTGTATAATTCTTCAGAATCTAAATCTATTAATTCTTGATTATTAATTGTTACAACTCCTAAATCTTTTAATATTGAAATTGTTAGATTAATATTAAGTTATCAACCAGTTTTAGATAAAAATATTGTAATAAATTTATTAAAATCTATTGATAATATTGATATTATTAATGAATTACTTAAATATTTATTTAATTATGATAGTACAAAATTAGATTTTACAATTGATGAAATAACTGAAATTATTAGTGATTCAGAATCATTTTATGATTATTCTCAAGAAAAAAAAGATTTATTAAATTCTTTAATATTTAAACATTGTGTTGATAGTCAAATAGAAGATTTAAAAGATAAATTAAAATTATTTAATGTTGTATCAATTAATGGCGTACCAATTGATAATTATGATAAATCAACCAAAGAATTATGTAATATAATTAAAACTAAATATAAAATCGATATTAATAAATTTGATGATGGTTATAAAATAGAACTTGCACAAGGAAACTTCATGACACGTATTGATGAAGAACCTACGAATGGCAACTTTATGATGCGTATTGATGACGAACCTACAAATGGCAACTTCATGATGCGTATTGATGACGAACCTGCAAATGGCAACTTCATGATGCGTATTGATGATGAACCTGCAAAGGGTAACTTCATGACATTACCAGATTAATTATCAGATGGTGATTCGTCGTCATCATCGTCATCATCATCATTTCTAACAGCTGGTTTTATAACACTATAATCAAAACTATCATATTTTGTAACATTAACCTTTAATCCACTCACTATTAAGTCACATAATTCTGTTCCAGAATTAATACCATTTATTGGTTTACCATCTATTTCATCTATTTTTAAGCTACGTAATTTTTCTCTTAATTTCTTTACTTCTGTCATTGCACATGATCTAAAAAGTAAAGAAAATAATTGTTGTTTTATTTTATTTTTGATTTTATCATACATTTCAGATGTAATATAATTATAATATTTATTATAACTAGTTTTGTTATAAACGTTTATTGTATTCATTATTTGGCTGTTAAATTGTTCATATTCAATTAAGTTATCTAAAACATTTTTTTTACTATAATTATCAATAACAATATCAATAATACGTTCAGCTTGATCATCATTTTGATATTTCATACTAGTAAAATTAAATACTGCCATAAAATCATAAATTAATTGTACATATGAATCATATATTATTTCTTCATCTTCATCAATGTCATCGTATTCAATAAATTCATAATTTTTATATTTAAAAAGTAAATCTATAATCTTATAATTTTTTTTTTCATATGCCTTAGTAAAAACAGATTCAGTTGCTTCTACACCTTCTTCAAGTAAAATATTAACATTTTCTTCATCTTCTTTTTCAATAAATTTCAATAAGTCAGCTATTCTTGGATCAGGATTCAAATATTTCCATAATTCTTCTTCTTGACGACTAGACATATATATATATATTTCAGATTTATTTTATGTATTCCTAAATTTATCTATTTACATGACCTAAAAACAATCGTTGTTCAATTACATTTAATCTCCTAAATAATGTTAATATTTAGGAAACATATTAATCTGTTAAATCCTTCTTATTTAATTCATTATAATCTTTGTACCTTCAATATCAGTTTTATAATCATAAAGATGATATATAGTAGAGATGATTGATATGTATCACCGAAATGTTTATTTTTTCATAGTTGTTATTTCTTATACGATATTCTGTAATAAGAACATTTTAAAGTAAAATATGTAGAACGACTTCGTCTTAGATATCTACATCATATTCATGAAAATACAAAGATTGTGTTTATCATTATTTTCAATAGCTATATTCTAGATTTCTTTTTAATGTTAATTTTAAATTTGACATTAATTAATTAATTAATTATCAGATAAAAATTCGTCATCATCATCATATGTAACTCTTCTAACAGCTGGTTTTATTTTAGTAAAATCAATATCATCATATTTATGAATATTAATCTTTAATCCATTTTCTATTAAGTCACATAAGTCTGTTTCAGACTTAATACCATCTATTGGATTACCATCTATTTCATTTATTCCTAAATCATGTAATTTTTTTCTTAATTTATCTACTTCCGTCAATGCACATGATCTAAAAATTAATGAAAATAATCGTTTTTCTATTACACCTTTGATGTTTTCATACATTTCATCTTCTAAATAATGTGAATATTTAAAATTATCTTGACGTAAATCATTTAGAAAACGTATTATTTTGTCTAATCCTTTTTGTTTAATTAATTCATCCAAAACATTATTATTTTTATAATTATCAATAACAATATCAATAATTTTTTCAGCTTCAATATCAGTTTTATAACCCATAAAGCCAAAATTAAGTGCAGAGTAAAGATTATTAATTAAAAATTGATATGTATCACCTAAATATTTATTTGTTTCATTGTTATAATTTATAGATTTATAAAGTAAATCTATAATATTATAATTTTTTATACGATATGCTGTAATAAGAACGTGGTTAATAATATCATTGTCTAGAACATTCCCAAGTAAAATATGAAGATTGTCTTCGTCATTAATATCTACATCATAATCATGGAAAATATGAAGAACGACTTCATCTTTACTATCTAAACCATTTTCAAGTAAAATACGAACCTTATGTTCATCATTATTTTCAATAGCTATTCTTAAGTTATATTCTAGACATCGTTTTAATCTAAATTCTAAATCTGACATTTATTAATATATATTAATTAATTAATTAATTAATTATCAGATAATGATTCGTCATCATCATCATATGTAACTCTTCTAACAGCTGGTTTTATTTTATTAAAATCAATATCATCATATTTATGAATATCAACATTTAATCCATGTTCTATTAAGTCACATAATTTTGTTTCAGAATCAATACCATCTATTGGATTACCATTTATTTCATGTATTCCTAAATCATGTAATTTTTTCCTTAATTTATCTACTTCTGTCAACGCACATGATCTAAAAATTAATGAAAATAATTGTTCTTCTACTACATCTTTGATTTCTTTATATAATTTTTTATTATCATAAAATGTTTCATAATAATTTTCACGTATAAGATTTAATTTATATATTAATTTGCTAAAATCTTTATGTTTAATTAATTTATCTAAAACATTATTAAAATAATAATTATCGATAACACTATTAATAATAGTTTCAGCCTGAATACCACTTGTATAATTCATAAAGTTAATATCTAATGCAACTAATAGATCATTAATTAAAATTTGATATATATCATAATATTGTTCATTATTATAATTTCTATATTTAAAAAGTAAATTAATAATATTAGCATTTTTTTTATAAAACCCTACTTTTATACAATCATCATTTGGTTTTATACCTCTTTCAAGTAAAACACGAACATTTTCTTCATTATCTTTGCGAATAGCTATCAATAATTCTGATTCTGACATATATATTAATTAAATTAATTAATTTAATTAAATATTTTCGTCATCATTGTCATCTCTAACAGCTACTTTTATTTTAGTATAATCAAAAGTATCGTATTTATGAATATCAACCTTTAATCCACTCTCTATTAAGTCACATAAGTCTGTTTCAGACTTAATGCCATTTATTGGTTTACCATCTATTTCATTTATTCCTAAATTATGTAATTTTGTTCTTAATTCATCTACTTCTTTTAATGCACATGATCTAAAAATTAATGAAAATAATCGTTGTTCTAGTACCTCTTTGATTTTTCTATACATTTCTTCATTAAAAGAATATCTATATTTAAAACGATCTTGACGTACATCATTTAACGAACTTATTATTATATTAGATGGATCATGTTTAATCACTTCATCTAAAACATTATTATTTTTATAATTATCAATAACACTATCAATAATAGTTTTAGCTTCAATATCAGTTTTGTAACCCATCATTCCGATATTAAATATTAAGGAGAGTTCATTAATTAAAATTTCATATGTATCAAATAATTCGTATTTTTTATAGTCATAATTCGCATATTCAAAAAGTAAACCTATAATATTAGAATTTTTATTATCATATGCTGGAATAATAACATGACTAATAACATCAAGATCTACACGATTTTTGAGTAAAATACGGACAGTTTCTTCATCATTCTTCGTAATAGCTGTGTATAAATCATATTCTAGCTGTTGTTTTAATTCTGACATATATATATTATAACAAAGTTAGTATAATATTTCATTAAATATTTGACAATAATTAATTATCATCATTATCTCTAACAGCTACTTTTATTTTAGTATAATCAAAAGTATCGTATTTATGAATATCAACCTTTAATCCATTTACTATTAAGTCACATAATTCTCTTTCAGAATTAATACCATCTATTGGTTTACCATTTATTTCGTCTATTTTTAATGTATGTAAATTTTTTTTTAATTTATCTACTTCTGTTAATGCACATGATCTAAAAAGTAAAAAAAATAATCGTTGTTTTATTGATGTCTTCGAACATTTCAGATGTAAATTTCATAACATGAGGATCATAATTAAGTTCATTCATATATTTTATATCATCTATTATTCTATTGTTAAATGAGAAATATTTAATTAATTTATCTAAAACATTATTTTTATTAATAGCAATATCAATAATAGTTGCAGCTTCAATATCAGTTTTATATCTCATATTAAATATATTCATAAGATCATTAATTAATAGTAAACCTTTATCATAATGACTGTTGTCACTATCGTCATCTTTATCATCGTCTTCACAACACTCATAATTTTTATATTTGAAAAATAAATCTTATAATTTTTTGTCATATATGCATAAGCAAAAATATCTCTATCAGGTTTTATACCTTCTTCAAGTAAAATACGAACTAATTTTTCATCTTCTTTTATAATAGATTTCATTAAGTTTTATAATTTGATTTTGACATATATTAAATATTTAAGGATTTAATATACTTGCGGTTCTTAGACAATAGTCCATATCACCATCTCTACAACTATATGGTGCATTAAAGCACCATTGTGCCCAACTATCTCTATCATTAGGAACTGTTGTTGCCGGTTTAGTAAAATATTCTCTTTGACTATTATTCTTATCCCATACATCATTTACATCATTATAAAGTCCTAATTTGAAATATTTCTCTGTTAATGTTTTAGTTTCATTATCACTTTGTGTACATACAGGTAATCTAGTAGGGTCGTCCCCCGGAATCATATTACCAAATGGATTATCTTTTGTAGGTAATTGACATATATTACCATGGTCATCAATTTTAGTATTTTCTGGTAATGAAAATCCTTCTTCATTATTATCATTATCATCATTTGTAAAATGTTCAACTGAAGTTGAATAAATTAAATATGTTAATATCAAACCAACACTAACAGAAAATATTAAATGCATAACATTACCTGTAAATAAACATGTTATTATACCAACTAAAACAAATAATCTAACAATTGCATTTAAATTTTGTATTGTACTGTAACCTTTTTTTGGATATAACATATCTAATTGATTTATTAAAATTTTTGGATTATTAAACCAAAATATATCTTCCATATATATTTAATTAAATTAAATTAATTTAATTAATTCATTCATTTCATTTAATTTCATTTAACTATCCAATAAATTAGAATTGCATTTTTCTGCACTAATTGGTAAACCTGCATTTAATCTTAATGCACATATTCTTGCAGATATTTTTTGTGATTTTATTAATAATTGTTCTTTAGTATATTTTTTACTTTTAATCATACTATTGTACATTTCTTTAATTACTTCTTTGGTTTGATTTATTTTATCTATTGATAATGTACCATTAGAACTTTTTAATTCATCAAATAAATTTAATAATTTTTTAAATAAATCATTGTAATAACCATACCATATTTTATTTTCTTTTGTATTTGGAAAATCTTTAGGCATTAATATTAATTTTCCTGTACATTGTTCATCTTTATTATTATCAATATATGTATCACAATATGGTATTTCTCCATCAAGTCTATCAATTACTAATGAAATATAATCTAAAAGATCATTTGTATTAGTAATATCTTTATAATCTTTACTTAATTTATTTAAATCATCTTTCAAATCACTTAATTTTAAATCAGATGAATTCATTTATATATATATAAATGATTTCATTTATATATATGACTGATAAATAATATAATACATTAGATTATTTAATAAAAAGATTTGAAATGACTACTTTAGAATTTTAAATATATATATATATATATGGAGAATTATGCAATAGATTTGAATGAAAAATTTAAAAAATATTTTTTAAATAATGATGTAGAAAATGTAAGAGTTTTACTTGAAGAAGGATTTGAACCAACAATAAAAGATATTAGAATTGGATCAAAATCAAATAATGATGAGATGAGGATGTTAATATCTAAATATAATGAAAATAATCTTATTAATTCTGAATTATTGTATAAATTAATTTATAATAAAGATATAGAACAGCTAAATTTTTATTTGAGCAATGGTATGAAACTATATATGAATAATATAGATGAAATGTTAAATTCTAATGGTGATGTTGTTGAAATAATATGTAAATATATAAATTATGATCGTA
>Ga0214919_10008560_pt1 | contig 13432 bp, 12 predicted proteins | sample LL1503_MetaG_FD_177994 | JGI IMG/M metagenome (GOLD analysis project Ga0214919, IMG submission 177994) | Freshwater microbial communities from Lake Lanier, Atlanta, Georgia, United States - LL-1503 | ecosystem: Environmental > Aquatic > Freshwater > Lake | place: USA: Georgia | collected...
GATTTGATTATCAACCGAGGGCTCACCATCTTTTGGATCGTCGGAATCTGCAACTCTATTAACTTCTTTGATAACTTAGATGGCGGCGCCGCCGGCACAGTTGCCGTTGTCACCTTAGGCATTTTCTATATCGCCTACAACCAAGGCCAGGAATCAGTCAGTGCGCTCGCCATCATAACTGCTGGCGCAACTCTCGGTTTTCTCATCTGGAACAAACAGCCAGCCAAAATCTATATGGGTGATGCCGGTGCACTCTTCCTCGGTGTTGTCATATCCGTTTTAACTATCCGTGTTAACCCAGGTATTGAACCAAGCTGGAAATCTCTCGCCCTCATGCCTATTCTATTAGCTGTTCCAATCTTGGACACAACGGTTGCAGTAACATCGCGCATCTATCGCAGGTTGTCACCGCTCACTGGTGGCAAGGATCATCTATCGCATCGATTAGTGCGCAAAGGCTTAACCCAAAAAACCGCGGCTATCGTGCTGTGGGCAGGCTCTGGTCTATTTGCCCTACTGGCTATTGGAATTTACAACTCACCCACAAGCCTCGGTACACCACTTACATACCTAGCAGCAGCGATTTGGGCTAGTGCTTTGATCTATTTCTTGAGAATCCCATCCGAAGATTAGTTATATTTTCTTATTAACTGCAAAAGTCCAGAACGGTTCGATTTCAGAAAACCTCAATGTTGTTAAATCAAAATCGACTGTGCGAAAGACGGCTGAATAAGCTCATGAGGCTGTTTTAATTCATATATCGGATTTTGACCTAGAAATTTATTTTGGTTAATAGCCGATCTTGCAACATCGGAAAATCTCTCCGATATTCATCCAGAAGAGAAATATCTAATGTACAAATCATAAATTCTCCCTCAGTTCTTAGTTTGATTAAATTCCCGAAAGGATCAACAACTGCGGAGCATCCTCCAAGATTAACCATTCCGCTTTTTCCATTTGCATTGCAACCGATCACAAAGGCTTGACTCTCAATTGCCCTAGCAATTAATAGCGCCTTCCAATGGTCAATACGAATTTCAGGCCAGGAGGCCGAGATCAATAAAACTTTGGCACCCATAGACACTTGGCGTAAGTAAAGTTCCGAGAATCGGAGGTCATAGCAAGTAGAAATTCCAACTTTAATATCAAGTATATCTAACACAACAATTTCATTACCCGGCTCAAAAACAGTCCTTTCCCCATCTAAAAACCCAAACAAGTGGATTTTTTCATATTTGCTTTGACATTCCCCTTTAGGGTTAAAAACGAGAGCAGTATTAGACATTTTCCCCATGCGGGATTTTATGGGGAATGTTCCAGCGTGGATAAAAAGATTATTAATGGATGCAAAATTTGCAAGATGTTTGATAGTGCTGGCCTGCAAATCAAAGTCAGTATTTTGACAAGCAGTTAAGTTGAATGCTCCCTCTGTCCAAAGTTCTGGTAGCACTAAGAGATCAATCATTCCTGGCTTAAGACCAGCAATGGCCTCCAGTACTCGTGAAACTCGATTCGACATAGTTTCGCTTTCAAGTATCTTTAACTCAAGAAGCCCGATTTTAAGAGTAGAATTTGACTCAAAATCAGTTCTAATCATTTCAGTTGAACTTTCGGAATACGGGCTTGACGGGCGGACCAACAAGGAATTTTTCTACACCTTCTTCCAGAGCTTGAGCACATTTACTTAGTGCTTTTTCGAATGCGTCAACTGTAATATTCAGCTCCTTCTTTCCATGTGAATAGCTTTGTGCAAAGCTGTTACCGTTGGAAATAAGCACCTTCATTTTAGTCATTTCCTGCAGAAACAATGTCTTCAAACCAAAAGAGTGGTTTCCGATCAGATCATGGCTTTGAATTTCAAGCGCAACTGCCGGTCCAGTTAGCTTAAATTGATTTTCAATACCTAAGCTTTGGCAGATTCGATGAAACTCACTTCTCAATGTCTCACCAAAAGTCCATAAATGTCCAGAAACATCATTATCCTCAAGAAAACCGAGTGTCGCAATTAAGGCCCCCAAGGGCCCCATTTCAGCGCCATTGGTTGATGAGAGTAGAAAAGTTCTTTCGGCACCCAGTGAATCTATAGATGCAAGCGACATAATTTCTTTCCTCCCTGTTAAAGCTGCTACTGAATATCCATTGGCCATTGCTTTGCCAAAAGTTGTGAGTGCTGGCGAGACCCCGAATAAGTTTTGCGCTCCTCTCAAATCCCATCTAAAGCCCGTCCTCATTTCATCCAGAATAAATACAGCGCCATTCTTTTCACAGATCAGCTCTACCTCTTTAAGAAAATTCCTTGATTCGCTTGGGCAAATTTTGCATTTTCTAGGGTCAAAAGAGGTTGTATTGCACTCGCGCGGACAAGGTAAAAGCTCTGTTGCAGGCTCTAGCATTACAGCAGCAATCTGCCCCTCAAACTCATCAAAAATTTTTTTGAGAGACTCGATGTTTCCGTATTCAAAGAATTTTGTTGTGCTCTTGAAGACATCCGGCACTCCCTTACTAACAACTGTGTTTCCAATGAACCAGTCATCAAAAGAAAAAAATGGTTGTTCTTTTGGGACGCAAATCAAATCTTTGCCAGTGTATGACCGCGCCATTTTAAGTGCGGCAGAAGTAACGTTTGAACCATTTTTCGCAAACTTAACCATTTGAGCGCTAGGAATTAGATTTATCAAAGCCTCAGCAGCAATAAGTTCAGTAGTAGAGGGCTTACTTAGACTGTTTCCTTTTTGAATCTCCTTCAGTACGGCTTGATTAATCTTTTTATCTGAATAACCCAAAATAACACTCCGCAAACCCATACCGTAATCAAGGAACTTTTCATTTTGAGGTGTAAATACATACGCCCCTTTACCTGATTCTAAAATTGCAGGTGCATTTGACGAGTATTGATCGGCACCTCTGGAGTATGTGTGTGCACCGCCTGGTATTGCATCTACCAATCGCTTCCACAACTCTTCTTGAGACGAATGCCGGAAATTTTTATTCATGAAGTTTTCTCCTATACTCCATTATAGCCTCCAAAATATAGAAGTCTAATTCTTCATCAATTTCAAAGGATTTTTCACGTGAAACTTCAAAACCAATCGTATTTTTCTGAACAAAAGAAGACGTCATTTTTAGTGTCGATACCTTACTTAAATAAAGTGAACCTTCTATAAAATATAATTGTGAAATATCTTGTCTCCTCTTAACACGCCAATCTGATTGGTTAATTGAACTGAGTGTAAGATCCGTGGCAATCATAAATGTAAAATCGGGGTGACCCGATATAGATTGACACACAGAAACAAGGGAATCGAATTTTTCTGATTTTGAGAACAGTAGTGAGAATGCATTTGATAAGTCACTACTTTCGGTTAATGGTGAAGTGGCTTCAAGCATAAATACGTAATCAAAATATGAACCCTCTTTTTCGAGAGTCTCAATTACATCTAAAATTACGGGGGGAGATGCTGCTTCGTCCGTAGCCAGATGTGCTGGTCGAATTCTGGTATCAGCACCAAATTTTTGCGCAATCATAAGAATTTCTGCATCGTCTGACGAGCAAACCACCTTTGTTATAAATTCGCAGGACATTGCTACTTCAATGGGCCATGCTACCAAAGGTTTTCCGCAAAAATTCTTGAGGTTTTTCCTTGGAATAGATTTTGATCCACCACGCGCAGGGATAACACAAAGTACGCGCGGCTGGGCTCCCATAGAATAAACCTTACTGGTACATTCAACTTTTTCAGCATTTATGCAGTAGTTTGAGACAAGAACAATTATTCACTATTTCACTAAGTCAGGAGGTCGCAACAAAATGAGTCTAGGTAAATCTATTTTTTTTATTGCCGAGGCAGGGATAAATCATAATGGAGACCTCGAAAATGCGCTCCGCTTAATTCGCATGGCCAAAGACGCGGGTTGTGATGCAGTAAAATTCCAAAAACGGGAGCCAGAAATATGTGTACCGCAAGAGATGCGTGGAGTCTTACGAGAAACACCTTGGGGCCAACTTACATATTTTGACTATAAGAAAAAAATTGAATTTGGCGAAGAAGAATATGATGAAATTAATCGTTATTGCAGGCTACTAGAAATAGATTGGTCTGCATCTGCTTGGGATGTGCCAAGTTTAGAATTTTTAGGTCGTTACAATTTGAGCTTTAATAAAGTTGCATCGGCATTAACAACAAACTTAGAATTCTTAGAGCAGGTTGCAGTTCGCAGGAAATTAACTTATGTATCAGTAGGGATGTGTAATTATGCACAGATAGATTCCGCAGTTGCGATTTTCAAATCGAAAAATTGTCCAATAGTACTGATGCATACTATTTCTAATTACCCAGCAGATGAGCGTCACTTAAATCTAAGAATGATTGAAACTTTAAAGGAGAGATACAAGGTACCAATTGGCTATAGTGGCCATGAATCGACAGTGACTCCATCTATAGTTGCAGCCACACTAGGTGCTGTTGCAATAGAGCGACACATAACTCTTGATCGTGCGATGTGGGGTACAGATCATGCGGCTTCACTTGAATTTACTGGGCTTAATAACTTAGTTGGAGCGGTTAGAAAGATTGATTTAGTTTTGGGTGATGGGATAAAAAAAGTGGTACCCGGAGAGTCAGATATGGCTAAAAAAATGAGATATTGGGATTAGGGAATGAGACTAATCGAGAAAAAGATTGTAATTACTGGAGCTGCAGGATTGCTTGGAATTGAGCATGCCCATGCAGTTTTGAATGAGGGGGGGAAAGTAGCGCTAATTGATTTGAATATCATCACCTTAGAAAATTTTAAAAGTACATTTACAATAAAAGATCAGGAGAGAATTCATATCTATGATTGTGATATTACTCTTGAGAATGACCTGCGTTCCACCTCAAAGAAAATTTTTCATGACATGGGGATTCCTACAGGATTGGTAAATAACGCTGCAATTAACCCAGCGGTCGAATCGGGGGTCGGTGGCTTCACCAGGTTAGAGAATTTATCAGTTGAAGCCTGGAACCGAGAATTAGCAGTTGGTTTGACAGGGGCAATGCTTTGCAGCAAAATTTTTGGAAGCATGATGGTAGAAAAACAGATTCCAGGCTCACTCGTACACATTGCCAGTGACCATGGAATTATGGCACCTAACCAAAATCTCTACAGAGTTGAGGGTATCGACGAGAAAGATCAGCCAGTTAAACCCATTACTTATTCTGTTGTAAAACATGGTCTAATTGGACTGTCAAGATATTTGTCAACCTACTGGAATGGTTATGGAATTAGATCGAATTCGATTTGTCCTGGTGGAGTAAAAAACAATCAAAATTTGGAGTTTCTGGAGAAATTCAATAATTTAGTTCCTTTAGGGAGGCCAGCAGAACCCGATGAATATAGAGGAGCATTGGTATTCTTGCTTTCTGATGAATCTAGATATATGACGGGTGCGAATCTTGTCATTGATGGTGGTAGGTCTGTATGGTAAATGATCTTGGGCAGAAAAAACTTGTTTATTGTTTTGATATTGATGAAACGATTTGTAAAACTAAAGGTTTAGACTATAAGAATGCTCAACCAATTCCCGAAAGAGTTCTCAAGATTAACTCTCTATTTGAAGATGGGCACGTGATTAAGTTGCTGACAGCAAGAGGATCAGAAAGTGGGATTGATTGGAGGATAATTACAGAACATCAGCTTGCTCAATGGGGATTAAAGTATCACGAGCTTCATTTTGGGAAACCAGCGGCAGATTTATACGTAGATGACAAAGCTATAAGTGATAAAGATTTTTTCAGGGAATAAGTATGAGAGTTTATCCAGCAGCTCAAGAGCTTTGTCACAATTTTAGAGAGTGATAAATACCCAGCGACTTACATTAACTTAATTTAAAGCAAGCCTGCGATCGTGGTTATCGCACTGTAGTCCTATCCAATGGCTAGAACACTCCCAACCCCTGAAGCCCCGGCGCAGAATGAAACTCGTGGGATTCTAGCAATCCGCCCTTCAAAAAGCTGTGGGACTCCATGCTCTTTTCATTCCTTGGTGATTGGCTGGGACTTCTTACAACTACTGTGGTGGCGCAGCAGTTTTCTGGTTAAGATTATGCAAAGGTTGTTAAAGTTGAAATCGAAGGCGATGAAAAGAGAATCACAGACTGGCTAGGAAATGATCTAGCAACTGCTCTTGGTAGTGGGGTTGAGGTTATGTGGTTAAGCCCAGCTGATACTGAAGGTGAGTCAGGAATAGTTGCGGTGCACTTGATGACACCTAGTGGTGTTGTAAGAGTTGATTAATTCGACTTACCTGTTCTTATGTTTTGGATTTTACTAATAGATTTTAGTATAAAACCTACGGCGGTTAGAGAAAAGCTCTTCGGAGTTTTCTGGTGATGAGACACTCTAACGGCAGTAGAAGAATGAGAATCTTGGAGATAATCGCTATAAGATTCAATCAACATTTCTGAATTTGAATACTTTGGAATATAATCTAGCTGTTGCCAATCCTTCTCTGAGCTGAAATACATCGGTTTTGAATAAAGCTTGAGTTGATACGACGCAAACGGCAGGATTCTTAGATAGCTCAGCAGCTTTAGTGAGGGTCTCACGAGCCATTCACTTAACCCGAAAACGCGACTTCCAGTATTTGAGAAATTACAAAGGTTCTGTAGATCCTCTTTGAACGTCCCATAATCTAGAGCGCCAAGATTAAATTCGAAGTCACCATTTAATCTGGAGGCTCTTGTAATTCCTTCCGCAAGATCTTCAGCGTGAATAAATTGGTAAGGACCATCTCCCTTGCCAAGCGTATAAACGTTGATTCCTTTGCTGACCCACCCAAACAAAATTCCAAATATCCCCAGGCGACCTAATCCTAGTATCGTGCGAGGTCTAACGATCTTTACTTGAATCCCATAACTGATTAGATTTTTACAGATTAATTCTCCCTCAAGCTTAGCTCTCCCGTAATCTTCTACGGGAATTTTTGGATCATCATTTGTTACGGGCAATTTAGAAGGTATGCCGTAAACCGCCGATGACGATGTATAAATAAAGTTTTTGACACCACTTCGCACGCTCGCATTACAAATATTTTTTGTCCCACCAATATTTACTTCATTAAATTTCTTAGAGTCATTTGCTAAAGGAACTTGTGCCACATTATGGAAAACAACCCTAACCCCGGTAGTGGCAGTTAAACAAACCTCTAAATCGCAAATATCTCCTACAATATATTCAACAGCGGGTTCGGGATTATCCGGGTAATTCAAATCAAGAACGCGAACCTTGTATTTCTCTGCAGTTAGCCTTCTGACTAGTGTTGTCCCAAAATATCCTGATCCGCCCGTAACTAGCGCAATTTCTTGCTCAGACACTAATTCGTCCTAGAAAAAGAATGATGGCAAAAACCGTAACCAAGAAAAGCAACAAGTAATCCTTGGTCATACTTTCCGTCGCATCAGATTCAAGGTACTTTTCTGGATGGTTTACTAATTCAACAAACCTAACCAAGCCAAGCCCAAGAGGGAGTGTAGATATTATCAAAGCTTCCTTTCCCCATTCAGCTACTACTTCAGGGTCGGTTATAAACCCAGAGTATGTCGCTGCAAAAAAAGCGGCGAAAATGACCATAGAAAGCAGCCAAAACTGCAGTCCTGAATCTTGTCTGTGGGAGGAGGACTCCCTTAAAGCTGTTTGAAACCTTTTCCCTGACAACATGAACATTGCCAGTTGCAGTATTAAGACAAATGCCCAAACAGAAAAGTTAAGGGAAAGGATTAATGTACCAATTGAAAATCTAATTGAAAATCCAATTGACACAATTGTCAACCCAATTAACTTAAAGCGTTTTAACTTGAATTTGCTATATAAGATGTTGATAAACAAGTAAATAAAAATCAATGCTCCAACCTGGATTTGAGAGTCACCATCAGTAGCAAATTTAAGAATAATTGCGGAAATTGACAATGCAAAAAATATAAACACTCTAACTTTATTTTTTGATATTTTTCCACTAACTAAAGGCCGATTTTTTCTGACTGCATCGAACTTGTCACTCTCAATATCTTGAGTGTCATTAAACAAATAGATTGTTGAAGCGACTAGAGAAAAGGCAAGCGCGACGAAGGAAATTTTCACGATTGCTGATATTTCTATTGATTGGCCCAATGCAATAATTGGCAAAAAAATTAGAAGTTGCTTAGCCCACTGTCGAATTCGAATTGCATCAAGCCAAATGTTCAAGAAAATCTCCTTTAGTCCGTAACTAGTGCATTGCAAAGCGCCATGATCACCGCTTGTGGATTTACCCCTGGGCCAAATGGGAGTAGTGACCCGTCACTAATTTGAATTCTATCGTCACTTCTTAATTTAGAAGTGCCTTTCAAATAAAGGCTAGAGCCAAGAGGCAATGAACCAAAGACATGGACAGTTGATAAAGCCTTTTTAATTTCATCTTTCTTATTCGCAAATGTGCCCCCACCCGATAGAACAATTTCTCGAAGTAGTTTGGTTGCTTCAATAGCTCTGACCCTATCCAACTTGCTCGGCATGTACCAAGGAGTATCTGTCCCGGGAACTAGCCCTCCTCTTCCACTGCTCACAAATGAAACATACAAAGATCTAAGATTTCGAATTTCATCTAGACTCAGTATTCGGCCAAGATGCATTGCTAGTAAGCCCGGTGTACTCACAGCCGAACCAAATTTGAATTGTTTATCAGAGGTCCATGCCTGAAATGGATCGAGGTCGTGCAAACCTAAATCGGTTGCACGGGTAGTAATCACCGTTCTAATCATTGGGTGCCATTGGAAACGGGTATCCGACCAATCAATAATATTGCTCTTGGACAGTATATATGGCGTTTGAATAGTTCCTGCAGCAACAATTAATTTATTGCACTCAATTTCTCTAATTCGCTCATTATCATCAAAGTAGGAGATTCGAATCTTTTTAGGATTTGTGTTGTCAATTCTAACAACTCGAGATTTCGTACTCAAAACGAAGTTTTCTTTAGAAGCAAGTTTCTGCCAAACGAGATCAATCATTCCATGCTGTACATAACTATTATCGTCTGAATAACTGCGCCAACGTGGGATATTCTCACTTTTAAAGTTGAGTTTGGTTGCTCCTCTGAATATTGGAGAATCATTTTGGTCGACACTCGTGAAAGAGATCTTCAGAAGCTTTTGAATCAATTGCTCTGAATCTAAATAACGTTCCTTGGAAATACTAGAAGCATGAATCAATGAGTCAACGAGGTGTTCTGGCAACCGATGGTAGAGACCAGAATTCACTTCAGAGCCACCACCTAGCACATTTGCTTGTGCAAACTGCGGCATCCAAGTGCTTAAAACTATTTCTTGGCCAGATTTACTAAAGTCATTTAATACATGCCCAAGGGTGTGGTGTTCACTCAAAGGTGTCTTAGGCAGACCCCCACTTTCGAGAATTAAGACCTTAGGGGAATTTATGAGTTTTAAAGCGGCTGTTGCAGCGCCGGGTCCGCTCCCGATTATGACATGCTCAAAAAAATCATTCTGAGACGGTGCATTTTGGAATCTGATTTTGTCAGATATCAAATTCTCATTTTTCGCTTTTTTACCTGCATTAAATTCAACAACATAGCCCAAAAATAGACCTTGAATCGAGAGACTAATTCTTCCAAGTAGTGGAACCTTTGTAAATATAGTCAGAAATGATAACAAGAAAATTTGATGCATAAAAAAACCTCTAAAAGCACTCTGATTGGAGATATGATCCCTAAATCGTGCGTATGCCAATGGATTCTCCCGAGAGAGATGTTTCATTTCACTATACTTAATTGGCTTCACAAAATTAGAATACCATCAGCAATTGTCAAATAAGGCTAACAAAGTCACGCAACTCGATTTGAAGAAGCTCTTCTTGGGTTCTTTCCAAAATCTATCCTTTATTCTACCCGAGAATTCTGATTGACTAGCCTCTACGCATATAGAGGCTGTAATCTCGAATCCCAGTTGTGAATTGGTTTAGAAGAACAAAGTCTTTCTGTAAAAGAAAATTAGATTGGCTTGTTGGAATCCAACTTGTTTGCACCAGAATAAATCTTCCAGTAAAAGTATTGGCACATTGCAGAAAATTCTTATAGCGATATGAATCCTTGATCTCTGCCAAAGTGGGATACATTAAAGACCTTTGGAAATGTACTGGGAAATATTCACGACAACCTGACTGATTTCTCAAGTAGAAATTTGCAATACCATCTGTGAGAAAGAGAATATTGCTTGAACCAACAACTTTTTGAGTTTGAGTAAACACTTCAGTTTCACGGTGCAAATCATTGTAGGAGGAAGTAATTTTTGAACTAGAATTAATTCCAAAACTAAATGAGGAAGGAGAAAATGTAATTGGAATCCAAAACTTCGTTATCACCAATGCTATCAAAATCATTAATGGAACATTTATGGTGTACCGAGAAAATAGTCGTCCTTGATCAAAAAGAAAAAATGACAAGATAAGAACAAGCAGAAAAAAACAATAGTGGTAAGTAAAATTGATTTGAAAAACTAAAGAAAGAAGAAATAGCCCGCAGAGAGAAACGTAGAGGAAAGTAAATAATGGCCTATTTCTACGCACTAATAGTAAGATAACTATCACTGGTAGATAGACTAGGAAAGGCATATCAATTAATGCTCCCTTTAATCCAAGATATATATATTCCAAGTTGCGCAAAGAGAACAACTGCCCAATTTCATGGTTAGACGCACCTTGTGCTATCGCACTCCTGATCACGTCTTTACTTACAATTAATAATGAGATAGCGTTGAAGACACAGTTCCGAAGAATAAATTGTGCATTCTCTTTTCGTGTTTGAGTCCTCAGAGCTAGAGCTATCAATAATGTGAATATCGAGAAAAATACTGAGATTCCCTTTAACGAGGTTACAAATAGTAAAATCGCTTCACCAAAGTACCTCATCGCATTTCTAGGGTGATTTAATAGAATAAAAGCAAATAGACACAAAATTACCGCAACAAATTCAATCTGGAAGAAAATTGTCGGTGTAGTTAGGAGCAGGGCGCAGAAAGAAAAGTTAAAAAAATATGGTCTTGATGGCAGGGGTAAAACGGTTGTTAAGCCTCGCAAAGTCAACCAAATTAAGAGTATTAATAATGCCTGTGCTAAGACAATAAAGAGAATTTTATTGTCATAAAATGGATATAGGAGTTTGTAAAAGGAGTAGTAGACTAATCTAGTTGGCCACGGCTTCATATCCCACTGGGCCAATACATTAGAGGGAAAACTCAGGTTTAACAGATCGGCTTGGTGAGCAGTGGCGAATAATTGTTTCTGATCATCAAGAAAAGGTATAAGGCATCTGGCTATCCCGCCAATTACCAGAATCAGTAGATTCGCTTTAGATAGTTGAACGATTCCTTTTAATGAGAATGTTTTAAAAATTTGTTGCATCGATTTACATACCTTAATTTGCATTGGGGCTAAGCAACTCTTCTTAAACACAAAAACATTTGGTTCATCAGAAGAGGACCACTTATTTGAAGTCTCTTTGTTGATTCGTGGTTTAAAATATCAGCCGTATAAGTGCCCATTATATTCAAGTTCGTTGGTCTTTGGAGTTCGATTGGTATTTCGAACGCCTGAAACTTCTGAATTTCATAACCATATCCTCTTGAAAATCTCTCAATTTCAGGAATTGAGTAAGTATTATAAAACACTTTCCTCCCCTTGATATTCTCAGAAATGACGGTTTTAGCTGAGATATCACCTTCATATAGCAAAGAGGAGATTGCGAGAAACTTAGGTTCAATTTTTGTAAAAATCTGCCTTAGTGGTTCTTCATATTCTGGAAGCCAACTCAATGTTTGCTGGCTTACCACACAATCAATTTTTGGAATTCTCACTAAATCAAACATGTCTCCGAGTTGAAAAGAAAGATTAGATTGAGATTTAATCAGGTCATTCTCATTTGCGATGCTGATCAGGTCAGGAGATAAATCTAATCCAATGAATTTTGAGGAAGAAAACTTCTTTGCTAAATGATAAGTTGCTGCTCCAGTCCCACACCCTAAGTCGACAACATTATTAGGTCCCGCCCCCAAAATTTCCTTTAAAAATTCTGAGAAGGCTTTTGTAGATTCTCGCGGTGATTGCCATTGTAATGAGTGAGCTAGCATACTAATTGGGTCAATCCATGAGGTGTTGTCCATCCCTTCCTCCGTTTCAAACTTCTAAGCAAAACGACTAAATGTTGTCATTTGATTGCCAAGTCACTTTTCTGCCCAAATTTCCAAGCTCCTTCGAAGTAATTTACTTTCTTAATCTATTCTAACTTGCGCTTTCTGGACTGCAAAGCACCAAAACGGCTCTCTATCCGAAAATTTCAGTGTTTCGATGTCAAAATTCGATTCAACTAAAAAATCTCGTATCTGTGCTTTTGAAAATCTATGCTCAAGAGAAGTTCCAAAGCGATCAAGCGCATCATTTCTCATCATTAGAAAGGGCATATCAGCGTAGTGATGAAGTGGAATTGAAGAAGCATCTTTGCCTAATATGCCGATTAACAATGAAATCTTAGCAAACGGTAGATACACACAGAGTGCAATAATATTTGAAACAATTTCCTTGAGAATTTGTGGAAATTTAGAGATCAATTTTCTAAAAAAGCTAGAAATTAGGAATAAAGATTTATACGGAAAAGATTTGTTTTCAAGGTCATAATACAAGTAACACAAAAAGTAGCCCCCCGGCTTAATTTTTTGAGATATATCTATTAATGCTTGTTTAGTATCAGGAATATGGTGGAGTACCCCAAGCGACATAGCAAAGTCTAATGAATTTTCACTTAATGAATTTAAGCCAATCGATTCAGCCAGAACAATGACTTTTTTTTCATTCTTAAATTTTTTCTCAAGTACTTCGATTGCTCTTGCGCTAGGCTCAACAGCATAAATTTTAGAAAAGTAAGGCAGTATCCGCTCGGTCCAGCGTCCACTCCCTGCCCCAAAATCTGCTGCGACACCTTGCTCTATTGTTAATTTAGAAAGGTTGATTGGAGCAGAATATTGGATGAACTGATAATCTAAAGAATCTGCGACTTTACTATCGGTGTAACTAAATGTTTTCCATTCATAGCCAAATCCATCTACAACTTTTTGATCTAGATTTTCATCCTTCTTATGCAAATTCATGCCTCCACCCTATGGGTAAGACTCACCGTAATGGGAAACTTCAGGAGTTTTGGGACGTTTTGAGGCTCCATACAGACCAGAATTCGTGATTCTTGACAAGTTATTGAACACACAAAGAGTTAGCCAGGGAACCCTGAAATTTTGATCCTTTTGATTTAGTGGCAATCCGAATAGTCGAATATAATTGGAGTCATGACTAGGTTGGCAGTTACTGGTGGGGCTGGCTTTATTGGCTCCAACCTGACAAAGCGCCTTCTTTCTGAA